>WPCJ01312034.1_pt1 | contig 83831 bp, 74 predicted proteins | sample 5399831 | NCBI WGS metagenome assembly WPCJ01 (sample SAMN12869470, study PRJNA574797) | sludge metagenome | isolation source: wastewater treatment of pH10 | place: China:Beijing | collected 2019-05-20
GGCATTCATTTCACCGGCGACAACTATCCGATCGACGCCTTCTGCGAACGCCTCCGGGCATTTTCCGAACGCTTCGGGGTGCAGGTCTATCTGGAGCCGGGCGAGGCAGCGATCACCAGAAGCACCACGCTGGAGGTGAGCGTGCTCGACACGCTGTTCAACGGCAAGCAGCTCGCCATCGTGGATTCGTCGATCGAAGCGCACATGCTCGACCTTCTGATCTATCGCGAAAACGCCAAGATCGAGCCCAACACCGGCGAACACGAGATCATGGTTTGCGGCAAGTCGTGCCTTGCGGGCGATGTGTTCGGCACGTTCCGCTTCCCCGCGCCGCTAAAAGTGGGCGGCCGCATCTCGGTGCAGGACGCTGCCGGCTACACCATGGTCAAGAAGAACTGGTTCAACGGCGTGGCCATGCCCGCGATCGCCATCCGCGAGCCGGACGGCTCGATCCGGACCGTCCGCACCTTCGGCTACGACGACTACGAACGCAGCCTTTCCTGAAATATTTTCCTCGAGACACGGAGCATCCCAGCGGAAATGAAGAAGAACGTCCTTATCATCGGTGCCGGCGGCGTGGCGCAGGTCGTCGCGCATAAATGCGCCCAGAACAACGACGTGCTCGGCGATATCCATATCGCCTCACGCACGCTGGCCAAATGCGATTCCATCGCTGCTTCCGTCCGCGAGAAGAAGGCGCTCAAGGTCGACGGCAGGCTGGAGACCCATGCGCTGGACGCGATGGATGTGGACGCGACCAAGGCGCTGATCGAAAGGACGGGCGCGGGCATAGTCATCAATGTGGGCTCGGCCTTTCTCAACATGTCGGTGATGTCGGCCTGTATCGCCACGGGCGCGGCCTATATCGACACCGCCATCCACGAGGACCCGGCCAAGGTGTGCGAGACGCCGCCATGGTACGCCAACTACGAGTGGAAGCGCCGCGAGGAATGCGAGAATGCCGGCGTGACTGCCATCCTGGGCGCGGGCTTCGATCCGGGCGTCGTCAACGCCTATGCGAAGCTCGCCTATGACGACTATTTCGACCGGATCGATTCCATCGATATCGTCGACATCAATGCCGGGAGCCACGGCCGCTGGTTCGCAACCAATTTCGACCCGGAGATCAACTTCCGCGAATTCACCGGGCAGGTCTGGTCCTGGCAGGACGGCAAATGGACGTCGAACAAGATGTTCGAGGTCGGCAAGGAGTGGGACCTGCCCGTCGTCGGCAAACAGACAGCCTACATGACCGGCCATGACGAGGTGCACTCGCTGTCGCAGATTCTCGGCGTGCCAAACGTGCGCTTCTGGATGGGCTTCGGCGATCACTACATCAACGTCTTCACCGTGCTGAAGAATCTCGGACTGCTCTCGGAGAAGCCGGTCAAAACAGCGGAGGGCTTGGAGGTCGTGCCGCTCAAGGTGGTCAAGGCGGTGCTGCCCGATCCCGGGTCGCTCGCGCCCGACTATACCGGCAAGACCTGCATCGGCGACCTGGTGAAGGGCGTGAAGGACGGCAAGGAGCGCGAGGTCTTCATCTACAACGTGGCCGATCACAGGCTGGCGTATGAGGAAGTGGGCAGCCAGGGCATTTCCTACACCGCGGGCGTACCTGCGGTGGCGGCAGCCATGCTGGTCGCTTCGGGCGAGTGGGACGTGAAGAAGATGGCCAATATCGAGGAACTTCCCGCGCAACCCTTCCTCGGCCTCCTCAACCGCATCGGCCTGCCCACCCGCATCAAGGACGAGAATGGGGACCGCGCCCTGACGTTCTGACCGGGTTGTTCATAGCAATTCCGGGAAAGGCGCGAGTGGAATTGCGGGAGAGTGAAGGGTAGGGCGCTTGCGTGAAGCGCGCCCTACCGCGAGGGGTCTATCGCAGGGGCCTATCGCAGGGGCTTGTCGCCGCCGGCGGCGGTGATGACGCCGACGATGATGAGGCCGGTGAGAAGCAGCCGGATGCCGGCGCTGACGCCGAATGTGTTCAACATGGTGAGCAGGAGCACGAGGAAAAGCGACGCGCCCCATATGCCGGGCACGTTCGCCTTGCCGCCTGCTACCGACGTGCCGCCGATGACCACGACGGCGATGGACGATAGCAGGTATTCGTTGCCGATATCGACATTGGCGCCGCGGAAGTAGCCCGCGAGCAGCGCGCCGTTCAGGCCGCCGAGCATGCCCGACAGTGTGTAGGTCAGGAAGCGTATCCAGCCGACATTGACTCCGGCCAGCCAGGCGGCGCGGATGTTCTGCCCGATCGCTAGCACCGAGCGGCCGTAGATCATCCGGTTGAGGGCGATGCCCGCGCCGATGGTGAAGATCACGGTGAGGATCGCAAGCACGGGAATGCCGAAGATTTGGCTCGACGTGAAGGCCGCGAAGCCGGGTGGCGGCTTGATCTGCAGGCCGCGACCGAACGCGATGTCGATCGAGTGGATGATGAAGCTTGCCGAAAGGGTGGCGATGATGGGCGGGATGCGCAGGGCCCAGATGAGCAGATAGTTGGCCGCGCCGACCGCCGCGCCGGAACCGAGCGCGGCAAGGATGCCGAGCGCGACGCGCGAATCCTGGCCGTTCATCACTGTCATCGCGACCGCGCTCGCCAGGCCGATATTGGCCGGCAGCGACAGATCGACATTGCCTGGGCCGAGCGTGATCACGAACATCTGGCCGACGCCGACGATGACCATGAAGACGGCGAGAGACAGGGCCGCGGTCAGCATGCCGCCGCCGCCCACGCCTCCGGTGAAGGTGACGGTCGCCAGCCACACCACGAAGGCGCCGACGAACGACCATATCCACGGCGTGGAGAAGACTGCCCGGACCTGCGTCATCCTAACGTTCCTTCCGGCTGATCAGGACACGGGCGGCGAGCACGACGATCAGGATCACGCCGTTGGCGGCGACCTGCCAGTCCGGTGGTATCTTCATGAAGGTGAGCAGCGGGGAGGCGGCGAGCGCAAGTGTCAGCGCGCCGAGCACGGCCCCGATGGGCGAGACGCGCCCGCCCACGAATTCGCCGCCGCCGAGGATCACCCCGGCGATCGCCAGAAGCGTGTAGCCGTTGCCGATATTGGCATCGCCCGATGTTGTTATGCCGATCAGCGCCATGCCCGACAGCACGCCGAAAAGGCCGGCAAGGGCAAAGAGCGTCATCTTTATGCGCAGGATCGACCAGCCCGCCCGGCCGAGCGCGACCGGATTGCCGCCCGAGCCGCGCAGGATCGCGCCGTAGGAGGTCCGCATCAGGCCGAAATGCACGACGAGCGCGATGACGATCGCCGCGATGATCGGGAAGGGAACGAAGGGCGGCTTGAAGCCCATCAGCGCCGAGAGCCATTCCGGCGCCTTGCCGCCGGGCGTCGGCAGCGTGAGGATGGCCAGCCCCTGCCAGACGAAGCTCATGCCGAGCGTCACCACGATCGACGGTAGGTTGCGCAGGTGGATCAGCGCGCCGAGCAAGGCGTAGACGCCTATGGAGCCGGCAAGGATCGCGAAGCCGATCAGCGGCGCCTCGCGCAGCCATGTCGCCGTGACGCAGCCGACGAAGCCGACGAAGGTGCCGATCGACAGGTCCAGCTCGTTGCTGGCGATGACGAACATCTGCGCGATGGTAGCCAGCGCGATCGGGATCGCGAGATTGAGCATCAGGCTGAAGCCGAAATAGCTGATCGCGCGGGGGTTGAGCCAGGCGATGGCGATCACCACCAGCGCAAATGAAAGAGCCGGCAGCATGGCGCGGAGCATCCGGGCACGCGCGGCCGCGCCGGGGCGCGCGGCTGGCCGTTCGACTGCGGCGGCGGTCATGAAGCCTCGCTGAAAGACGACTGGATCACTTTTTCCTCCGTCACCTCGCCCCGGTTCAGGCTGGCGACGATGACGCCGCCGCGAAACACGTAGACGCGGTCGCAATGCTCCAGCTCATCGGCCTCGGTCGTATACCAGAGGAAGGTGCGGCCGGTGGCGGCCTCCTCCTTTATGAGGTCGTAGACCTCTAGCTTGGTGCCGATGTCGACGCCGCGCATGGGGTCGTCCATCAGGATTATCCTGGCATCGGAGCCGAGGGCGCGGGCAAACAGCGCCTTCTGCTGGTTGCCGCCGGAGAGCGACAGGATGTTGTTGTTCATGTCGGGCGTGCGGATGCCGATCTTCTTCTTCCAGGTCTGCGCCAGCTCGTCCTCCTGCCGGGAAGAGATCAGGAAGCCGTTGCGCATGCGCGCCATGGAGCGGATGCCTATGTTCCTGGCGATCGACCATTGCGCAAAGATGCCGTCGGTCTGGCGGTCGCCGGCCACGAGCGCGACGGGCGCCGTCACTTCGAGATTCTGCCCGGCGCGGCGCGCCGCATCGAAGACGGCAAGCAGAAGGTCCGTCTGGCCGTGGCCGGCCAGCCCGGCTAGGCCGATGATCTCGCCCTCATGCGCGACCAGCTCCGTGCCGTCCTTCTGGCGCGCCGGTCTGGCGCGGACCCGCAGCGGCCCCGACTGCCGGGCCTGGATTTCGGCAGGCGTCGCCGGTTTTGGCGCGTGATCGGCACCGCCCATGGTCGAGACGAGCCGCGCGCGGTCGAAGGACGAGGCCGCGTCGGTCGCGACCACCTTGCCGTCGCGCATCACGACGATGCGGTCGGCGTTTTCGAGGATTTCGCCGAGCAGGTGCGAGATCAGGATGCAGCTTTTCCCCGACGCAACGAAACGCCGAACGAAGGCGAGCAGCTGTCCCGCGGTGTGCGCGTCGAGCGACGAGGTCGGCTCGTCCAGGATGACGAGCTCGAGCGGATCGTCGGTGAGGGTGAAGGCGCGGGCGACCTCGACCATCTGGCGCTTGCCGATCGAGAGGTCGCTGACGATGTCCCACGGATCTATGCCGTGGCCGGGGAATATCTCGTCCAGCTTGGCGGAGATCAAGGCAGCCGACCGTCCGCGCCAGCCGAAGCCTCGAAGCGAAAGATGATTGACGCGCGTGTTTTCCGCGACGCTGAGATTGGGGCAGAGCGACAATTCCTGGAATACGCAGCGTATGCCCAGACGCTGCGCACGCACTACCGAATAGGCGTCCTCGACCGTTCCGCGCACGGCGATGCGGCCGCGGTCGGGCGTCAGCGTGCCGGCCAGCGTGTTCATGAGGGTGGACTTGCCGGCCCCGTTGTGGCCGACAAGGCCGATGCATTCGCCGGCGTCCACGGAGAAGTCGACGCCGTCGAGCGCGCGTACCGCGCCGAAATGCTTTTCGACACCTTCCAGCCTGACGATGTTGGCTGGCATATCGGTGATGGGGGAGGTGGCGGACATCACAGCCCGCCACCCGCAAAGGATGTTTCCTTCACGATCATTTCTTGAGGTTTGACTCGATGGCCTTGATCGCATCATCCTTGGTGTATTCCGCGCTCGCCACGCTGCCGACTTCGATGTTCGGCAGGGCCGCCTCGAAATCGTCCTGCGTGAAGGCCAGATACGGCACGAGAAGATCGTGCGGCACGTCCGTGCGGCCGTCGAGCACCTGCTGGGCGACCCAGAAGGCGAGCGTCGAGACGCCCGGAGCGATTGAGGCCGACCACGTCTTGTAGCCGTCCTTTTCCTTTTGCTCCTTCCACCACTGCAACTCGTCCTGGCGGTTACCCATGATGATGGTCGGACGCGGTTTGCCGGCCGCCGCGAAAGCCTGCGCGGTGCCATAGCCGTCGCCGCCCTGCGTGACGACGCCGACGATGTCGGGCAGCGAAGGCAGGACGGTGGCGACCGCCTTCTGGGCCGTCGTCTGGTCCCAGTTGCCGGTTACCGAGTTGACGATCTTGAACTGCGGGTTGGCTTCCACGCCGGCGAGGATGCCCTTGTGGATCGCCTCATCGATCGAAGTACCAGCGAGGCCACGGATCTCCAGCAGATTGCCGCCGTCCGGATGGAACGCCTTCATCTGCTCGACTTCCTGGCGGCCCATGTCCTCGAAGTCGACGACGACGCGGTAGGCGCAGGGCTCGGTGACGATGCCGTCGAAGGAAACGACGACGATGCCGGCGTCGCATGCCTGCTTGACCGCGCCGTTCAGCGCATCGGGCGAGGACGCATTGATGACGATCGCGTCATAGCCCTGCAGGATCAGGTTCTGTATCTGCGCGGCCTGCGTAGGCACTTCCTGGTCAGCCGTCGTGAACACGTCGGCCGCCGCGACCTCGCCGTCGGCAACGGCCTTCTTGGTCACGGCATCATAGCTCTTCAACATCGCCTGACGCCAGGAATTGCCGGCGTAGTTGTTGGAAAACGCGATCTTCTTGCCGCTGGTGTCGGCCAACGCCGTTCCGGACGCAAGCATCGCGGCAAGCGTACCCAGCACAAACAGTTTTTTCATTCCACTCCTCCGTACGGTTGCACTCTAAAAAACAATACCGGCACCTCCCGCCGGCATTCCTCCCGATGGCCGGAGCCTGTCCGCAGCCATCCCGAGTCCTCCCTACTCTCGCGCGCGGACGCGACAAGCGCAAGTCTGACAAATCAGACAAAGTGGTTGGGTCAGCGAAGGTCGATGTGCCGAAACATCTGGCCGTTGCCTTCCGAAGCGCATCTGCGAAGCCCATCGAGGACCGGAGGGCTGGCCAGCCATTCGTTCGCTTACCCTTGTCGTGCGCATACGACCGCGCTGTCGTCCCCTGTCTGCGAGAAGATTCAGGCGGTTGGGGAAGTATCCGGCAAAGGAGTCATGGCGCGGCGATCGCGTCGACGAGAATCTTGTTCTGCCTGCGCAGGGCGCCCCGAAGCGTGGCGGTCGACAGCGTCTCGTCCTTCACGAACTCGATGAACATCATGTTCATGTTGTTGAAGATGATCTCGCCGACCGCGCGAATGTCGGCCTCGGGCCTGACCAGGCCGAGCGTCCTCAGCCGTTCGACGAGTTCGCAGGTCTGACCGGCAAGCTCGCGGTCCAGCGCGGTGTAGGTGTTCCCGAAAGGGCTATCGGGCTGCTGGGTGGAGGTCGCCATCGCCTGCCGCCACATCTCCTTGGAGAGGTAGATGAGCGCATGGTCGATATAGATGCCTATCAGCGTGTCTATGGCCTGGGCCACGTCTTCGGGCGGCGTCGAGACGATGGCGCGGCCGGCATTCAGCACCTCGTTCACTTCCATCGACACGATGGCGACAAGGATGTCTCCCTTGTTGCGGTAATAGTTGTAGATCGTCCCCACCGAGACCTGCGCCTCGGCGGCGATTGCCTCGATCTTTGCCCCCTCATAGCCGGATTTGCGGAACAGCGACGCGGCCGCCTCCAGGATGCGGCGGTGCCTGTCCGCCCTTTGTCTTTCGCGCAAGCCGCTCATGGTGCGACATTGCCCGGATTTTGGAATTGACTCAAGTTTGGAATTGGTTCAACTTTTTCAAAACAGCCGGAACGGCAATGGGAGAACACCGATGAAATCCGCCCTCACGAAGCATCTTCTTGCGTCCGCATTCGCCACCACGGCGCTTGCGACCCTTGCCGCGTCGCCGGCCCTGTCGCAGGAGCTCAACGCGCTGATCTGGTGCGATCATGCCGATCCCGCGTTGCTTCAGCCCTTCGAGGAGGCCAACGGGGTCAAGGTCAACGTCAAGGAGTTCGAGGGAACGGGAGCGGGACTGGCGCTGGTCGAGCAGTCGCAGCCCGGCGACTGGGATGTCATCGTGATCGATACGATCGACATTCCACGAGGCGTCGATAAGGGACTGTTCGAGCCCTTGCCGGAAGACAAGCTGCCCTTCGCCGATCTCTTCCCCGAGGTGAAGATGGATGGCTCCACGATCGTGGACGGCAAGCGCTACGGCATCACGGAAAAGTTCGGCTACAACACCATCAGCTTCAACAATACCAAGGTCGACGTCGAGGACATGCAGTCGCTGGCGTCGCTGACCGACGAGAAATACAAGGGCCGCATCGCGATCTACGACTATTATCTGCCGGTCATCGGCATGGCCGCACTCGCCCTCGGCAAGAACACCGCGGACCTGACCGAGGCCGATCTTCCCGCCATCCGCGACCAGTTGCTGAAGATGAAGGCGAACGCCAAGCTGGTCGGCGAGGTTACCGCCAGCCAGACCGCGCTCGCCACCGGCGAGGTCGACGTCCTGGTGGGCGGCGGAGAATGGGTGACGGCGGGCCTCGCCAAGGAGAACCCCGCGCTCGACTTCTCTATCCCCAAGGAAGGCGCCGTGCTGTGGTCGCAGGCGCTCGCCATGTTCAAGGATTCCAAGAACAAGGACCTCGCGCTGAAGTTCATCCAGTACATCATGAGCCCCGAGGGGCAGGCGCGTCTGGCCACCTCGTCCTGCTACTGGGGCATGCCGGCGAGCACCAAGGCGGCGCTGACCGACGAGGAGAAGAAGACGCTGCGCTTCGACGAGCAGTCGGGCTTCCTCGCCCGAGCGCAGCCTTATCCCGCGCCCGACGCTGCCCTCGACAAGAAGATGCAGGATGTCTGGACAGAGATGCTGCAGGCGCAATAAACCAGAAACGTGAACGCTTCTTCGCACGGACGGCTCCTTCCCTGGGCGCTGGTTTCGCCAGCGCTCCTGTGGACGCTCGTCTTCTTCGTCCTGCCCTTCATCGCCATGGCGCTGCTTAGCTTCGTCGAGCATGGCGAGGGCAGGGCGACCTTCGACAACTACAGGCAGTTCTTCGAAAACCCGAGCTACTGGCGCGCGCTGGTCAATTCCCTCAACGTGACGCTGACCGTTACCGCCATCTCGGTGCTGCTGGCCTATCCTTTCGCGTGGATCCTTGCGGAGATCGTGCCGCCGCGCCTGCAGCGTCTGGCGCTCGTGCTGGCCATCCTGCCCTTCTGGACCTCCTATGTGGTGCGGTCCTACAGCTGGCTGCTGGTGCTCGCGCAGAACGGCGTCGTCAACCAGGCGCTGACCGGTTCCGGCCTCGTCGACTCGCCCCTGCAACTGGCCAACACGCGCACCGCCACCGTGATCGGTTTCGTGCATTTCTTCGTCATGCTGCTCACGCTGACGATCTTCGCCAACCTGAAGCAGCTGTCGCCCAGCTATCGCCGCGCGGCGGCCGACCTCGGCGCGGGGCCGGTGCGCACCTTCCTGCATGTCATCCTGCCGCTGACGCTGCCCGGCATCATGGTGGGGGCGTTCCTCACTTTCGTGCTCGCCATCGGCGACTATATCACGCCGCAGATTCTCGGCGGCAACAACGAGATCCTGATGCCGCAGCTGATCATGCTGCAGATCGGTAGGCGCGGCGATTTCCCGCTGGCCTCGGCGCTGGCGATCGTGCTGATGGTCGTGGTGACGATCGCCTATCTGCTCTGCGCCCGCTGGCTGAAGATCGAGCGTACGTGATGCGCACATTGGGAAAGATTCTCGTCTCGGCCTATGCCATCGCCATCTACGGCTTCATCTTCCTGCCGGTCGTGGTGCTGGTGCTGTTCTCGCTGCAGGCAACCTCCTTCCCGATCCCGCCCTTCACCGGGCCGTCGCTTCGATGGTACCAGGCGGTGCTTTCGGACACGCGGCTCACCTCGGCGCTCTTCAATTCGGTTCTGGTGGCGCTGCTGTCGTCGGCGCTGGCGGTCGCGCTAGGCTTCCTCGCGGCCTGGGGGTTCGCCCGTTATCACCTGCCGCGCTCGGGCCTGATGCGCGGCCTGCTGACGATGCCGCTTACCGTCAGCTACCTTATCATCGGCATGGGCCTGCTGATCATCTTCAACCGTGTGGGCATACCGAAGTCGCTGATTTCGGCAGGTATTGGCCATGTGGTGATCAACCTGCCGCTCTGCTTCGCCATCATCTACAGCCAGATGGGAGATCATCAGGTGAATCTGGAGCGCGCCGCACGCGACCTCGGCGCGAGCGAGGCGAAGGTGCTCTTCCTCGTCAGCGTGCCGGTGCTGTGGCCCGCCATCTTCGCCGGCTTCTTCCTGTCGATGACCTTCTCGTGGGACGAGTTCGTCATCTCCTTCCTGCTCACGCGCTTCGACACCACGCTGCCGGTCGAGATCTGGAACCTGCTGCGCTCCGGGCTGAACCCGCGCACCAACGCGATCGGCTCGCTCGTCTTCGGCGTCTCGATCGTGTGCGCGCTGCTGCTTGAATTCGCCTTGCTCAGGAGGACCCGGCAATGACAGGACCCTTGGCCGGCCCTCTCGTGGAAATCCGCAAGGTTTCGCACAGTTTCGGAACGCACAAGGTGCTGAACGACGTTTCGCTGGCCGTCGAGTCTGGTACCTATACGGTGCTGCTCGGACCTTCCGGATCAGGCAAGACCACGCTGCTTTCCATCATCGGTGGCTTCGTGCATCCGGGCGAGGGCAGCGTCTTCATCCGCGGCAAGGATTTCACTGGCACACCGCCGGCGCGCCGCCCAACCGCGACAGTCTTCCAGGACTACGCGCTCTTTCCGCACCTGACCGTCGGCAACAATGTCGGCTTCGGCCTCAGGATGCGCGGCGTTCCGGGCGCCCGGCGCATCGGACGCGTGAAGGAAGCGCTCGCCATGGTTGGGCTCGCGGACGCCATCCACAAGCGGCCCCACCAGCTTTCCGGCGGGCAGCGGCAGCGCGTGGCGCTGGCGCGCGCGCTCGTCGTGGAGCCGGCCGTCCTCCTTCTCGATGAGCCGCTCGGCGCGCTCGACCTCAAGCTGCGCCGCCAGATGCAGGACGAGCTCAAGGCGCTGCAGAAGCGTGTCGGCACCGCTTTCATCCATGTCACGCACGATCAGGAGGAGGCGATGGCGCTCGCCGACCACTGCGTCGTCATGAGCGACGGCCGCATCGAGGACCAGGGACCGCCTGAGCGGGTCTATTCACGGCCGGCCTCGCGCTTCAGCGCGACGTTCATGGGCGAGTCGACGCTGCTCAGCGGCAAGATCCTGAATCTGGGCATGGACGAGATACGCATCGAGACCTCGGTCGGCCAGCTGACGCTGGCGGGCGCGGGAGAACCGGGCTTCGACGTGTCGCTCGCCATCCGGCCCGAGCACATCACGCTCGTCGCGGAAAACGGAGCCGTTTCGCTTGGCGAGGCGACCGTCACGGACGTCGTGTTCCAGGGAAGCTTCAAGCGCGTTCTGGCGGTGTCGAAGCGGGACCCAGACGTGACCTTCATCGCGAAGCTGCGCTCCAGCTACGGCGTGGCGGTCGGCGACACGGTAGAGCTTTTCGCCACTCCGTCCGACATGGTGTTGCTGTCACGATGACAAGGCCGGTCGGTGCGAAGGACTGGTACGAGACGCTCAGGATGGGCGACGACGTCACGCTCGTTCACGAGCCGTGGATACAGCCCTTCTACCGCTGCAACATGTGGCATGTCCGAGGTCGCGACAGCGACCTGCTTTTCGACAGCGGGCTCGGGCATTTCAGCCTCAGGCAGCACGTACCGCTGGTGGCGGAGCGCAGGATCGTCTGCGTCGCCAGCCATACCCATTTCGACCATATCGGCTGTCACTACGAATTCCCGCATCGCTGTGTCCATCGCGCCGAGGCGGAAATTCTCGCCGATCCCCGCAACGCATGGACGCTGGCCGATCGCTACGCGACCGACGAGATGTTCATTGTGCCGCCGGAAGGCTGGGACGCTGCACGCTATCGTATCGAGCCGGCGCCGGCAGACCGCATCCTGGAGGCCGGCGACGTCATCGATCTGGGCGACCGCGCCTTCGAGGTTATCCACACGCCCGGCCATTCTCCCGGCGGCATCGCGCTTTACGAGAGGAAGACCGGCATCATGCTTTCGGGGGACATCGTCTATGACGGCCCGCTGATCGACGACGCCTATCATTCCGACGCGGCTGATTATCTGGCCACTCTGGAAGCCATGCGCGACCTTTCCGTCTCGGTCGTCCATGGCGGGCATTTCCCGAGCTTCGGTCCGACCCGCTACCGGCAGCTCATAGATGAATACCTCGCTTTGAAGCGCAAGCCAGGCTGTCATCTGTAGGCGGACATGCGGTATTCATCCACCTGATCGACAATCCGCTGCGGCCGCTCGTCGTGTCAGGTCGGCTTCATCTCTGGAAGACATAGGTGCCGGGACCGGCCCCAAGCGGTGGATAACCCCGTTCCGGAGAACCAATCTCGGGCGGGCGTACGCGTTCCTGATGGGAATGGGAGGCGAGCCAGTTCGACCACTCGATCCACCAGGACCCCTGTTTCTTATGCGAGCGTTCCAACCAGTCGTCAGGTCCGAGATAGGGATCGTCAGCCAGTTTGACGGCTGTGCGGAAGTGTCTCTTCGGACGGCCCGGCTCGCTGACGATGCCCGCATTGTGTCCGCCGCTGGTCAGGACAAAGGTTATGTCGCCGTTGCAAAGCTGATGGAGCTTGTAGACGGAGCGCCACGGCGCGACATGGTCGCGTTCTGTGCCGACCGCAAAAATGGGAACGCGGATGTTCTGAAGGGCGGCGGGCCGGCTGTCGACCATGAAACGGCCGCTTGCCAGTTCGTTGTCGATATAGAGGCGCTGGAGATATTCGGCATGCATCCGGTAGGGCATGCGGGTCGAGTCCGCATTCCATGCCATGATGTCGAACATCGGCGTGCGCTCGCCCATGAGATAGTCATGAACGAGGCGCGACCAGACGAGGTCGTTGCTGCGCAGAAGCTGGAAGGCGCCTGCCATCTGGTCGGCCGACAGATAGCCCCTGTTCCACATCATGCTTTCGAGGAAATGCATCTGGCTGTGGTCGATGAAGAGGGCGAGTTCGCCGGGCTCGGTAAAGTCAGTCTGGGCGGCCAGAAGCGTCAGCGAGGCAAGCCGGTCGTCACCCGTGTTCGCCATTGCCGCCGCTGCGATTGCGAGCAATGTTCCGCCGAGACAGTAGCCGGTGGCGTGGATCTTCTTTTCCGGCACGATGGCGTTGATCGCATCGAGAGCCGCCATCACGCCCATCCGGCGATAGTCATCCATTGCGAGATCGCGATCGGCCTCGGTCGGATTGCGCCACGAAATGCAGAAGACCGTATGGCCTTTTTCCACGAGGTGGCGGATGAGGGAGTTTTGCGGTGACAGGTCGAGGATGTAGTATTTCATGATCCAGGCGGGAACGATGAGGATGGGTTCCGGCAGGACCGTATCCGTCGTCGGCTCGTACTGGATCAACTCGATGAGGTGATTGCGGTAGATCACCGTGCCCGGTGTGACGGCCACCTCGCGGCCGGGGGTAAAATTTTCCGCGCCGACCGGCGGCTGGCCGGTGGCCATGCGGTGGACATCCTCGATCCAGTTCTGGAACCCCTGGACGAAGTTTGCGCCTCCGGTGGAGATCGCCTTTTCGACGACCTCAGGATTGGCAAATGGAAGGTTGGAGGGGGAAAAGATATCGAGCCACTGCCGGGCAGCGAAGGAGACGACCTCTTCATGATGGGGTGTGACCCCGGGCACTTCCCTCGTCACATTGTGCCACCATTGCTGGTTCAACAGGAACGCTTGCGACCAGAAACTGTAGGGCAATTTCTTCCAGCCATCCGCCCGGAAGCGGTAGTCACCCGGCAAGGGCTCGATACAGGCAGGTGTATCCGGATTCGCGCTGGCGGCTGCGAGGTAGGAAGACAGTCGCTGCGTCTTGCGTAGTGCCTTGTCCGTCAGTTCAAGCCGCTTGCCAGGCGACGACGCCAGGTGGATCGACCAGTCGAACAGGGCAAGTGCGAGCGCGGCAGGGGACAGGCCGCCGGTCATCTGGGCAGTCAACGCCTCACGCATGCGATCTATCGCGCGAAAGCCTTCCTGACCGAGGCTTTCCTCACGCGACAATGGTTCAGATGGATCTGCGGTCATCAGTTACGGCTTTCCGGTGTAATCCGCGTCGTCGCCACGGGCGTAGCGCATATTTGCGCAATAGTGGTTGTGAGAAGGTCCTCCAGATCGCCGCCGGCTTCTTCTCGCAGCAGATCGATCTCAAGAACGTTTCTGAGAATGCCAATACCGGCCAGAAGGGCGGCGATCACCGCTGCCCGGAGGTCGGCCGGATTATCGAGCCTCGCACCGAGAGGTTCGACGAAATCCCGTACAATGCACTCCCGGACCACCCGCGCCGCGGCGGGACTGGAGAGCGAATGGACGATCACGTCGAGGGATCCGACCTCCTGTGTGGAAGCATTCCCATCGTGAAGGAATACGTGCCTGGCGAGGTGACCGCTCATGTCCTGATTCCCACCGGCCAGAACACGGCCCATCCCCGTCGATGCCCTGACGGCTTCGGCAAAGAGTTGCTCCTTGGAACCAAAACTCCGATGCACATAGGCGACGTCCACTTCGGCATCTGCTGCAATGTCGCGCAGACCTGTCTCTTCATAGGACTGCCGCGCGAAGCGATTAACGGCAGCCTCAAGGATGCGAACCTTCGCCCGGTTCGTGGAAGGGGGCGCGCTTGTTGTTCGGCTCATGCAAAGCTCTCAAATGTGCTGCCAACGGTGATGCCGCCCTTAGCATCAAACCAGGTCAACCATTGTTGACCTGGATCAAAGTCTGACGATTTCGACGATGCTATCCACCATGGCAAGATATATGCCTTCCATGCAGGCCGCGCGCGCTTCCAGTCGCGGGCCTGTAAGCTCAAACATATGTATCGTGTCACGGGAAGACAAACGGGACTTTGATGGTCATCTCGCAGCAGTTCGTGTCAGTCAGGTCCGCTCGCATGATCCGGGAACAGTTTTATCCGGCCGGTAGCAGCGCCGGGCTGGACCGATACGTTTAAAGGGTTATTGGAGAACCGGCTGACCCGATGGTGGTCCTGCTCCGCGACACCGTTCACCTCGTCCGAAGTTCGAAAGTTTCATGATGAAGATGTCTTCCAGACCGTTGATCCTCATAGTCCTTGCGATATTGGCAGCCTATGGCGCCTACTACGCGTGGAACCGGATGCAGACCCCCGCGCTTCCCGAAGGCATCGCCGCGGGCAACGGCCGGATCGAGGCGACCGAGATCGACATCGCTGCGTTGACCGGGGGTCGCATAGCATCGATTCGCCCGGCCGAGGGCGACTTCGTCAAGGCGGGCGATGTGCTGGTCCAGATGGACGTCGTGCAGCTGAATGCCCAGAAGCGCCAGGCCGAGGCCCAGTTGCGCCGCGCGGAAATCGGCGTGGAGGCTGCAAAGGCGATAGTGACGCAGGCGGAGGCGCAACAGCGCGCGGCCGAGGCGGCCGTCGATCAGGCGCAGGCAGCCGCCGACGCGGCAGCACAGCGGCTCGTCCGGTCCGAGCAGCTCGCGGGAAGCAATTCCATCTCGCAGCAGGTGCTTGATGACAATCGCGCGGGCGACCGTCAGGCAAGGGCTGCGTTGGCTTCGGCCCAGGCTTCACAGGCCGCCAGCCAGGCGGGGATAGGCGCGGCACAGGCGCAGGTCATCGATGCCGAGGCAGCCGTCGAGGCCGCGAAAGCCTCGATCGACGCCATCACCGCGTCGATCGACGACGCCACGCTCAAATCGCCGCGCGACGGGCGTATCCAGTATCGTATCGCGCAGGAGGGCGAGGTCGTAGGCTCCGGCGGGCGGATACTTAGCCTCGTCGATCTGGGCGACGTCTATATGACCATCTTCCTGCCGACCTTGCAGGCCGGCAGGGTGCAGCTCGGCTCGGAGGTGCGACTGGTAATGGATGCCGCCTCGCAATATGTCATTCCGGCTACGGTCTCCTATGTAGCGGATGTCGCCCAGTTCACGCCTAAGACGGTGGAGACCGCCGACGAGCGTGAGAAGCTCATGTTCCGCATCCGCGCACGCATCGACCCGCAGCTTCTGGCGCGACACATCGAATATGTGAAGACCGGCCTTCCGGGCATGGCTTATGTGCGCCTTGATCCGAATGTGGAATGGCCGTCGTTCCTGGCCAATGTCGTCAAATGAGTGAGACGGCCCCTTCGCCAGTCGCCGAAGTCGTTGGTCTGACGCAGCGCTACGGCAAGGTAACGGCGCTCGACGGAGTGACCTTGCCGATTCCTGCCGGCCGGATGGTCGGACTGATCGGCCCTGACGGCGTCGGCAAGTCCAGCCTGCTGGCCCTGCTTGCGGGGGCCAGGACCATACAGGACGGCGATGTCAATGTATTGGGCGGCGACATGCGCATGGCTGCGCATCGTAGCAAGGTCTGCCCGCGCATTGCCTACATGCCGCAGGGACTGGGCAAAAACCTTTATCCGACCCTTTCGGTGCAGGAGAACCTCGATTTCTTCGGCAGTCTCTTCGGTCACGATGCGGCCGAACGCGATCGCCGCATCACCGGGCTCCTGGCCGCGACGGGCATGTCGCCCTTCCGCAACCGTCCGGCGGCGAAGCTCTCGGGTGGGATGAAGCAGAAGCTCGGCCTGTGCTGCGCGTTGATCCATGACCCGGACCTGCTTATCCTCGACGAGCCGACGACCGGCGTCGACCCGCTGTCACGCCGCCAGTTCTGGGACCTGATCCAGCGTATTCGCGACGACCGGCCCGGCATGAGCGTGATCACCGCAACCGCCTATATGGAGGAGGCCGAGCGCTTCGACTGGCTGGTGGCGATGAATGCGGGCAAGGTGCTGGCGACCGGAGAGCCCGCGCGACTGCTGGAGGAAACCCGCACCAGCAATCTCGACGAAGCATTCATTGCGCTTCTGCCGGGGGACAGGCGGTCCGGCCATGACGCGGTCGCAATCCCGCCGCGACAAGGGGATGGCGAGATCGCCATAGAGGCAGAGCATCTGACCATGCGCTTCGGCGACTTCACCGCCGTTGACGACGTCAGCTTCCGCATCGCGCGGGGCGAGATATTCGGTTTTCTCGGCTCGAACGGTTGCGGCAAGACCACGACGATGAAGATGCTGACAGGGCTGCTCGCGCCCACCGAAGGGCGCGCGAGGCTCTTCGGGCAGGAGGTCGACGCGCGCGACATGGCCGTGCGCCGCCGCGTCGGATTCATGACGCAGTCCTTTTCGCTCTATTCCGAGTTGACCGTGCGGCAGAATCTCGAACTCCACGCCAGGTTGTTCGCCATGGAGGAAGAGACAATCCCCGCCCGGGTGGAGGAAATGCTCGTCCGTTTCGATCTGGCGGCCGTGATGGATACGCTGCCGGGAGCGCTGCCGCTCGGTATACGCCAGCGTCTGTCTCTGGCTGTCGCCACCATACACGGCCCGGAAATCCTGATCCTCGATGAGCCGACATCGGGTGTCGACCCGGTGGCGCGCGAAGGATTCTGGCGGATACTGGCCGAACTGTCGCGCAAGGACGGCGTGACCATATTCGTCTCGACTCATTTCATGAACGAAGCGGAATGGTGCGACCGCATATCGCTGATGCATGCCGGCAAGGTGCTGGTCAGCGACACGGCCGCCGCCATCACCGCCGCGAAGGACTGCAAGACGCTGGAGGACGCCTTCGTCGCTTATCTGGAGGAAGCGATCGGAGAAGGGGAGCAGCCCATCCAACCTGTCGCAGCGCCGTCTTCGCCGACCGTCGAGACGCGAGAAACTCCTGCCTCGGACGGGTTCAGCATGCGCCGCCTCCTCAGCTATTCCCGGCTGGAGGCCCTGCAGCTGAGGCGCGACCCCATCCGTCTGACCATGGCCCTTGTCGGCAGCCTGCTTCTCATGATCGTCGTCGGCCTGGGCATCAACATGGATGTCGAGAACCTGACCTTCGCCGTTCTCGACCGGGACCAGACCACTACAAGCCGCGACTTCGTGCAGGACATCGCCGGGTCGCGCTACTTCGTGGAGCAACCGCCGCTGACGGGCTACGAGGACATCGATGCGCGCATGCGCTCTGGCAATCTCAGCCTGGCGATCGAAATTCCCCCCGGGTTTGCCGCCGATGTGGCGCTTGGTCGCAAAGTGCAGATCGGGGTCTGGTTTGACGGCGCCAATCCGATGCGGGCCAACACCGTGCAGGGCTACATACAGGGCATGCACGCGAGCTGGATCATGCGCAAGGCGAGCGAAGTCTATGGTCCGGCGGCGATGGCAGGGAATTTCGAGCTGGTCACGCGCTTCCGCTACAACCCTGACGTACGCAGCATCGTGGCGATGGTTCCGGCGATCATCCCCCTGCTTCTTCTGATGATTCCCGCAATACTGACCACGCTGAGCGTCGCCCGGGAGAAGGAGCTCGGCTCGATCATCAACTTCTATGTGACTCCGGTGACGAGCGCAGAATTTCTGCTGGGCAAGCAATTGCCCTATATTGGCCTCGCCCTGCTCAATTTCTTCCTGATGATGGGTATGGCGACCGTCTTTTTCGGCGTTCCCTTCACCGGAAGTTTCAGCAGCTTCACACTTGCGGCCCTCATCTATGTGACCGCGACGACGGCGCTCGGCTTTCTCGTTTCGGTCTTCATTTCCAGTCAGGTCGCGGCACTCTTCGCCACGGCCATGTTGACCATGATCCCGGCAGCGCAATTTTCCGGCCTGATCGATCCGGTTTCCTCGTTGAAGGGCTTCGGCCGCGTGATCGGCGAGGTGTATCCGACATCGTGGTTCGTGACTGCAGCGCGCGGCGCTTTCTCAAAAGGCTTCGGTTTTTCCGACCTTGTCCAGCCGATGTTCGCGATGGCGCTGGCGATTCCCGTCATCCTGGGCCTGGCCGTGGCCTTCCTGAAGAAGCAGGAAAGGTGAGACGGTGAACCTGCGGAACATTTGGCACCTCGGCGTCAAGGAACTGCGCGGCCTGCTGCGCGATCCGATCATGCTCGGCCTGATCGTCTATGCCTTCTCGATCTCGATCTATACGACTGCCAATTCCACTCCCGAAGCGTTGGCCAATGCCGCAATCTCGATCGTGGATGAGGACCAGTCGCATCTGTCGTCGCGCATCGTTTCTGCTTTCTATCCGCCATGGTTCGTTCAGCCGAAGATGATCACCACAGCCGAGATGGACAACCGGATGGACGCCGGAATGGACACGTTCGCACTGAACATACCGCCCGATTTCGAGCGTGACGTGCTGGCAGGCAAGTCCCCGGCGATCCAGCTGAACGTGGACGCCACCCGAATGAGCCAGGCCTTCACCGGAAGCGGCTATATCCAGCAGATCGTCACCGGCGAGGTGTCGGAATTCGTTGCGAAGCACCGGGCCGAGACGTCCCTTCCGGTCGGGCTTGCAATGCGCGCGCGCTACAATCCCTCGCTGGACCCGGGATGGTTCGGCGCCATAACCAGCGTCATCCAGTCGATCACCATGCTCTCCCTGATCCTGACGGGTGCCGCGCTGATCCGCGAGAAGGAGCACGGCACCGTCGAGCACCTGCTGGTCATGCCGGTGACGGCGGGCGAGATCATGCTGTCGAAGATATGGTCCATGGGCAGCGTGGTGCTTCTGGGATCGACCTTCGCGCTCGTCGTGGTGGTTCAGGGGCTGCTGGACGTGCCGATCCATGGCTCGGTGCCGCTTTTTCTCGCCGGTTCCGTTCTGATGCTCTTTGCCATGACGGCACTCGGCATCTTCATGGCCACAATCGCAGGCACCATGCCGCAATTCGCGCTGTTGACCATGCTCGTGATGTTCCCGCTCCAGGTGCTGTCGGGAACCATGACGCCACGCGAATCGATGCCCGAGATCATTCAGACGCTCATGCTGGCGGCGCCGAACACCCATTTTGTCATCCTGTCGCAGGGCATCCTTTTCAGAGGCGCAGGGTTCGAAACCGTCTGGCCGCAGTTCCTGGCGCTCTTGACCATCGGGGCGGTCCTGTTCTGGCTGGCGCTCGGGCGGTTCCGCAAATTCCTGAGCTGAGCCTGACGATGATCCTGCAGGCTGTCGACTTTTTGCCGCGGTGCTTCGGAGCCGAGACGATATCTAGTGCGAGAGCAGAACCGGCATCAGGAGATCGCTCAACACACCTTCCGTAGCACCGCCCAATACGAAATCGCGGATGCGCGAATGGCCATAGCCGCCCATGACCAGCAACTGAGCGCCCATTTCTATAGCCGTCTGCTGCAGCGTTTCCGCGATCGGGCAATCCTGCGCCCTGACCGGAACGGATTCTGCCCGAAGGCCGCGCTCGCGCAGTGCTCCGGCAAGCCTCTCGCCAGGATTTTGATCGCCGAGCGGCTTTTCGTCCAGCACGGTGACGATCGAAACCTGTGACGCGTTTTTTAGAAGCAGCCGGGCGTCCGCCACCGCGCGCGCGGCCACGCGGCTGCCGTCCCAGGCAATGGCGATATGCTCGAAGGAGGAGATGTCGGCCAGTTCCGGAAGCAGGATCGTCGGCTTTCCCGAACCGAAGACGACTGCTTCGGCAGTCATGCGCGATGTCGCGTTGCCTGCCTCCCAGCCCACGAAACTCATATCGAAATAGCGCGCTCGCGTCGCCGCCGCCTCGCCCAATGCTACGACCTGAGCTGTAATGGCTGCCGTCGTGGCATCCACCCCGGCTGCCGCCGCTTTTTCCTTGAACATGCCCAGCAGGTGCTCGCCACGCTGCCGGCTTGCAGCCTCTGCTTGCCGGATCAAGGCAGGAGTGTCGAGCAGCCACTTCGAAAGCGTGTTGGAGACATCGGGTATGTCGGCGTTGATGGCGACGGCATGGAGCCTGGAGGGAATTGCGGCCGCCAGGGACACGGCATGCGCGACAAAAGCATCGGCATTCGCTTCCGGATAGGTGACAAGGGGGACGAAGGCTTCGAGTTTCATTGCCATCTTCTCCTATGGAACAACTTTTATCTCAGGCCGGAATGCGCTGCATTTATCTGTCTCAAGCCGCGAAGGCGCGGCGAGTATTCGTATCTTCAGCATACCATTAAGCCACAAACAGCGGAACGGCAGGTCGAGCAAGGCTGACTTGCCGCCGGCCGCGTTTCCACCTACGAGACGTACGCTTGGGAGCCTTAGAGGAATTTTCCAAGACAAATCATAAGTTTAGGAGATGGTGGGCCCGGAGGGACTCGAACCCCCAACCAAGCGGTTATGAGCCGCCGGCTCTAACCATTGAGCTACAGGCCCCACGCAGGCTGCATTAGTGTCTTTTGCAGGCGGGCACAAGCCGCCCCCGCGGGTTGCGGCATCCTGCCCCGGGATAGTTTTCGCCGGACCTATGCGGCAGGGACGGGCGCGCGAATGAAGATGGCGAAGAGCTCGCGCTGCGAGGAGATGCGCATCTTGGCGTAAATGTTCTTGCGATGGATACGGACCGTTCCGGCCGAGATGTAGAGAAGGTTGGAGATCGATTCGGAGGAATGGCCCTCCAGAACCAGCCCGACGACCTGCAATTCGCGCGGCGTGAGCGCCGGCATTCCCCGCGCGGCCAGGGCCTCCTGCACCGTACGGCGCAGGACTTCCTTCTCGTCTTCCACGTGACCGGGAGGCTTGAGGCGTTCGTCGTGATGCCAGTGCGCTTCCGCGATGCGCCGCACGAGCGGCTCCACGGTGCGCAATATCCGCAGCTCATGCGTCGAGAACACGGGCTGGCTTGGCGCGCGCATCAGCGAAGTCACCAGACCCCAGTTCTCCTTTGCCGGAACGAAGAAGGCGATCTCGTCCACGGGACCGGTCTGTACGTAATAAGATTTGTAGTACTCGCTTTTGTAGAACTGGTCGGGCGCGTGGTCCGACATGCGCGAGAGGCCAGAGCGCACGCCGTTGGACGCGGCCTTGTAGAACGGATCGAGCAGATAAGGTCCGATCTCGTATTCGCGCACGTGAATATCGAACTGCTTGGGTGCGAAGGTATGATGCAGGCACAACGGCATGCCCGAACCGTTGTAGGCGAAGGTGACCGTGTAGTCGAAAGGGACGAGCCGTCGGATCGTCGCTGCGAGACGGCTGGGAAAATCGGGACTGCCGACCTGCGCTAGCAGGTCGCCGAGGGCGGCATACCATTCGGGATGGGAAAGCAGCTTCCTGCCGGATGCGGCCTCGGCGCCATGTTCCGCCACAGTCAGCCTCCTCTACCCCAAAAGGAATATGCCTTCTAGTTTATCATCATTGGGAAATATCCCATGAACAGGCTATTCCTATAAGCTTTAGCCAGTTTGTGGAATATGCCTTCTTTCGGCCAGTCGCCGATTGAACATATGTTGCGCTGCATATGCTGCGGTCCGGGGCGAACCTTCGCCTCGTCACTTGCGCGGTGGGCCGCAGCAGCGGGCCGGATGGGAAACCGGCCCGAAGTACAGGGGAGGAATAGGCCCGGCGGCAGCCTGGGCATGAACGATCACACGCCGTTCCGAACCGCTTCCGCGCAGCAACCGCTGCCTGCTGAGGATGGCATCGCACAAAGGCTCCGGCCTTGCTGCGCGGCGTGTCAAGAAACGAACAACCAAAGGGGAAATCAAGATGCTTCGATACAGTTCATCCATGCATATGCTGGCCGCTACGGGCGCCCTTGGCGCCGTACTCTCATTCGGGCCGATGGCCGAGGCGAACGCCTGGTCGCTCGAGGAGGCCGCCGCGCCCTACAAGGGCACGACCATCCGCACGATCGGCGAGGCTCTGCCGCCGCTGGAGGCGATGAAGAAGCTCGCGCCGGAATTCGAGAAGCTGACCGGCATCACCGTCGAGATCGAGATGTACGAGCACTCGGAGGCGGTGAGCAAGGTCATGCTCGACCTCAACTCCAAGCGCGGTCGCTACGACTTCATCATCCAGCCGCATCGCGAGTTGGGGAAATTCGTCACCAACGCCCATGTCGAGCCGATCGACACCTATCTGGGATCGGCGGAACTGCGCGATCCGGAGTTCAAGCCCGAGGAGCAGCTCTATCAGGGGCTGTGGAAGGAAATCTCCTGGTATGAGGGCAAGCCCTACGGCTTCCCGTTCACCGCGCTCACCATGTACAGCTGGTACCGTGCCGATCTCCTGTCGGACCCCAAGGAGCAGGAAGGCTTCAAGGCCAAGTACGGATACGACCTCGCGCCGGCGCAGGACTGGAAGCAGTATCGCGACATCGCGGAGTGGTTTACGCGCCCCGACCAGCGGCTCTACGGCACCGCGCTGCAGGGCAAGCGGCATGAGGCGCTCTGGTACGAGTGGCTGAACTTCCTCTATTCGTTCGGCGGAGACATGCTGGAAGCGAAGTCCGGTTCCGAGTGCGGCCCGGTGATCGTCAACAGCCCGCAGGCGATCGCCGCGACCGAATACTACAAGAGCCTCATGCAGTTCTCGCCGCCGGACACGCTGAACTATTTCTGGGACGACGTGATGGCGCTCATGCAGCAGGGGACCGTCGCCGAACTCATCATGTGGAACGATGCGACCTATGCGGTCGCGGTCGACGAATCCGCTTCGACCGTCGTCGGAAAGATGGGCTTCGACCTCGTGCCGCAGGGCGAGGGCGGCAAGGTCGCGCAGGTGGAAGGCTGGACCTATCTCCTGCCCGCCTCATCCAAGAACAAGGAAGCCGCCTATCTTTTCATCCAGTGGATGATGGAGCGTGAGCAGCAACTCAACCAGCACCTCAACGGCGGCGCGACGGCGCGTCCCGACGTTTACGCGTCCGAGGAAGTGCAGAAGCTGCCCTATGCCAAGGCGTCAATGGAATCGAACGAGGTTGCCAAGCCGAAGCCGACCCTGCCGCAGTCGAGCGAGATGACGGATATCCTCGTGCGCGAGCTGTCCTCCTATCTCGCCGACGAGAAGTCGGCCAAGGAAGCGCTCGACGTATCGGCCAAGGAGATTTCGGAATTGCTCGGCGAGTGTGCGCCGATGAAATATCCGGTCGAGTGATCCCGAGCCACCTCAAACCCTAACGACTTCCCGTGAGAGACGTCCCAACCGGGGCCATCTCACGGGGCCAGCCGTGGTCGCCATGAACAATACGAAACAGCCTTCACGCGGACGCTTCCTGCTGGACCGGGGTGCTTCCCTGTCTCTGATCCTGCCGGCGACCGTGCTCGTCGTCGTCTTCCTGGTGGGGCCTTTCTGGTACATGGCCTACACGGCCATGACCGATCTCAGCTTCGCCAATCCCGACCAGAACGGGGCGTTCATCGGCTTCGACAATTTCCGCAAGCTTATGCGTGAGGACACCATCTTCTGGCACTCGTTCTGGCTGACGATGCGCTTCGTCGTGGTGACAGTGTCGATTCAGTTCGTGCTCGGCTTCGCGCTCGCATGGCTGATATGGCGCTTCGTCGAGAGGCAACGGCTTCTCACCACGCTGCTCCTGGTGCCGATGATGCTGGCGCCGGTGGCGGTCGGCCTGATCTGGCGCCTGTTGCTGCAAGGCGACTTCGGCATGGTCAGCTACTACCTGCGCAAGATCGGGCTGTTGTCTGAGGCGAGCGCGGTCTTCTCCTCTCCCGCGCTGGTGATGCCGACGATCATCGCCATCGACGTCTGGCAATGGACGCCCTTCGTGACGCTGATCATCCTAGCCGGGCTGATGAGCCTGCCGCGCTCGCCGTTCGAGGCGGCAACGATGGATGGGGCCGGCCCCTGGCGGCAGTTCGTCGACATCATGCTGCCGCTGCTGAGGCCGATCATCGCGCTTGTGCTGCTGCTGCGCGGCATCGATGCCTTCAAGGAATTCGACAAGGTCTTCATCATGACCGGGGGCGGGCCGGGCACGGTATCCGAGCTGCTCTCGATCTATGCATACCGCGTTAACTTCAAGAACTGGAACCTCGGCTACGGGGCGACGGTCTCCTTCATGGTCTATCTCGTCGTGCTGATCCTGTGCTCGATCTTCTACAAGGCCGTGTACTGGAAGTCCGCTGCGGAAAGGGCCCAGTGAGATGAACAGGCCCTACAAGATACTGGCGATCGGCATCCTCGCCTGCGTGCTGGTGATCGCGCTGACGCCTTACGTCTGGATGGTCCTCACCTCGTTCAAGGGGCGGCTGGACATCCTCTCGCCCGAGCCGAGGTGGTTCTTCACGCCGACGCTCGCCAACTATCCGGCCGTCTTCATCGACAAGGCCTATCTGCCGCTCGTCTACAATTCGCTGATCATCTCGCTGGGCTCGACGGCGCTGTCGATCTGCATCGGCGCGCCGGCGGCCTATGTGTTCGCGCGCACCGATTTCGCGGGCAAGGAGGATCTGTTCTTCTTCTTCCTGACCACGCGCATGGCACCGCCCATATCGATCGCAGTGCCGCTGTTCCTGTTCTTCACCACGCTTGGCCTGACGGACACGATCTACGCGGTGGTCATCGCGCACACCACGTTCAACCTGTCGCTCGTGGTGTGGATGATGCGCGGCTTCTTCGCCGAAATCCCGAAGGAGATCGACGAGGCCGCCATGATGGACGGCCGCTCGCGGCTCGGCGCCTTCGTGCGCGTCATCGTGCCGATGGCGGCGCCCGGCCTGGCGGCGACGGCGGTGCTGTGCTTCATCATGTCGTGGAACGAGTTCCTTTATGCCTTCATCCTCGTCGCCTTCGAGGGACGGCCGCTGACGGTCGGCATTCCGGGCCTGATCACCCCGCACGGAACCCTGTGGGGACAGGTCGCCGCGGTTGCGGTCGTGGCGACGCTTCCCATCCTCGTCTTTACCTTCCTTGTCCAGAAGCACCTCGTTCGCGGCCTGACATTCGGCGCGGTAAAGGGCTGAGACCGCGTACCCGACGGAGAATTTCATGGCTGTCTCATTCAACGAAGTGACCAAGCGTTTCGCCGACGGTACAATCGCGCTCGACCGGCTCGACCTCGAATTCGAGCGGGGCGAATTCATCGTCCTGCTGGGGCCGTCGGGGTCGGGCAAGACTACAGCCTGCCGCCTGCTAGCGGGGCTGGAGGAGCCGTCGAGCGGAAGCATCCACATCGACGGCAAGGACATCACCCATCTGCCGCCACGCTTTCGCGGCATCGGCATGGTGTTCCAGAACTATGCGCTCTACAGCCACAAGAGCGTGTTCGAGAACATCGCCTATCCCCTGCGGATCCGCAAAGTAGCGAACTCGGAGATCGAGCGGCAGGTGAAGGTCGTGGCCGACCTTCTGCGCATCGGCGACTATCTGCACCGCAAGCCGGCGCAGCTTTCGGGCGGACAGGCGCAGCGCGTGGCGGTTGCCCGCGCGCTGGTGTGGGAGCCGGCGATCTGCCTGATGGACGAGCCGCTGTCGAACCTGGACGCTCTTCTGCGCCTGCACATGCGCACGGAACTCAACCGTCTGCACCGCAGGCTGGACAAGACCTTCGTCTTCGTCACGCACGATCAGGAAGAAGCCATGACGCTGGCAACTCGCATAGCGGTGCTGCGGGAGGGCAGGCTCGTTCAGTTCGACGAGCCGAAAACGATCTATCGCCGTCCCGCAAACCGCTTCGTGGCCGAGTTCATGGGCCGACCCGCGATGAACACACTGGACGGCGTCGTTGAAGGCGGCGTCTTCCGCGCAGGCGACATCTCCTGCGTGGCGGAATGCCCGGACGGCCCGGTCACGCTCGGTATCCGGCCGGAGCAGATCGAGTTCTCGGAGGGGAATTCCGGCGGCGGCATCGCCCTCAACGTCGACGTCAAGGAGTCGATCGAGCCGGACACGCTGCTGATATTCCAGAACAGCGGCCGTTCGGTGACGCTGCGCACGCACCTGAACTGCGACGCGATCTCTGTCGGCCAGCCGGTCAGCCTGCGCTTTCCGAAAGAGGCGCTGCATTATTTCGACGCGAAATCGGGGGAGAGGCTGCGGTGACCTTCGCGAGCTTCGTTCCGCTTCTCCTTTCCGCGATCGTCTGGTTCGCCTTGTGGAAGGTCAACCGGACCCGCAGATGGTTCACCGTCGGCGAAATCCTTTTCTGGGATGTTATCATACTGATCGTCATCCAGCTCGCATGGCTGCGATGGTTCTGAGCGGCATTCGCCCGATGGGTCGGTAGTAGATTGCGAGTGGCAGGCTAGGGAGGAAGAGCATGGCTTCGGCACCGCGCTGGCGTCGCTTCGACGAATGGGATTCGCGGCCGCTCAGGCATGACCAGTTCGCCGTCGAGGATGCGCAAGCAGGCTTTGCGACGTTCCACAGCCCATGGGATCCTGCCCCGTCCGCGCGGGTCGAGAACGGACGCGTCGTCGAGATCGACGGCAAGCCGGAAAGCGACTTCGACATTCTCGACGCCTTCATCGCGGCGCATCATCTCGATCTCGACATCGTCGATGAGGCCATGGCGATGGATCCGGTCGCGGTGGCGCGCATGCTGGTCGATATCAACGTGCCGCGTGAGCGGCTGGAAAGGCTGGCGCGCGGCATGACGCCGGCCAAGCTGGTGTCCGTCGTCTCCGCCATGTCGTCTCTGGAGATCACCTTCGCCTACTCGAAGATGCGCCAGCGCCGCTCGCCGGGCAATCAGGCGCATGTCACGAACGCCAAGGACGATCCGCTGCAACTGGCGGCTGACGCGGCTGTGGCGGTGGCCCTCGGCTTCGACGAGATCGAGACGACGATGCGCGTGGCGTCGAACTCCTGGGCCAACGCGATGGCCTGCGCGGTGGGCTCGGCGGTCGGCCGCGGCGGCGTGCTGTTCCAGTGCTCGATCGAGGAGGCGGAGGAGCTGCGCATCGGCATGGCGGGCTTCACCTCCTATGCGGAGACCGTTTCGGTCTACGGCACCGAGGCCGCGTTCGTAGACGGCGACGACACGCCCTGGTCCAAGGCGTTCCTGACCGCGGCCTACGCCTCGCGCGGTATCAAGGCCCGCTGCACTTCAGGCGCCTCGGCGGAGCTGCTGATGGGGTTCCACGAGCGCCAGTCGGTGCTTTATCTGGAGGCGCGCTGCCTATGCCTGCAACGGGCGATGGGCGTGCAGGGAACGCAGAACGGCGGCATAGACGGCGCCCCGCTGACCGCCTCCATGGCGGGCGGCATGCGCGAGCTGATGGCGGAAAACCTGATCGCCGTTTGGCTCGGCCTCGAATGCGCATCCGGCAACGACACGCGCGTCAGCGAATCCGAGATCAGGGTGGGCGCCAAGATCACGCCCTACCTGCTCGCAGGCTCCGACCTCATCTGCTCGGGTTTCGGCTCGATCAGAAAATACGACAACACCTTCAATCCATCGCTTTTCAACGGTGAGGACATCGAGGATTTCCTGACGTTGCAGCGGGACTTCGAGGCCGATGGCGGGCTGACGCCCGTCATGGAAAGCGACATGCGCGAGCTGCGCATGCGCGCGATACGCGCGGTCACCGCCGTGTTCGAGGAACTCGGTCTTGCCAGGGTTCCCGAAGCCTGGGCGCAATCGGTGGCGGCGGCGTCCGGCTCGCTGGAGACCGAGACCTTTCCGGTGGGCGATGTGACGCGCATCAGCGAAAGCATTCGTGACCGCGGGTTGACGGCCGTGGACGTGGTGCGGGCGCTGGAGCGGCGGGGCTTTGCCGAGGAGGCGGAAAACCTGCTGCTGATGCTGCGGCAGCGCATTTCCGGCGACTATCTCCAGACCTCGGCCATATTGCGCGACCACAAGGTGGTGAGCGCGCTCAATGATCCGAACGACTATTGCGGGCCGGGCACCGGCTACAGGATGCCCGATGCGCGCTGGGAGGCTGTGCGCGGCGTTCGCGGCTTGCAGACTCGCGAGGCGGTGCTCGAGCGGGAGCGGCGGCTGGACCCGACGGCCGAGCCCTGGCTCGTCGCCAGCGGCACGGCGCGAAAGGGAACCGATCCGCGCGAGGTGGTCATCGGATTCAGCCCCGCCTTCGGCAACGAGCTGACCCAGACGACGGCCGGCCACGACCTGATCGACGTGGTGCTGGCGCTCACGGAAGGCGTTCGCGAAGGCGGCGGCGAGCCACGGCTGGTGCGCATCCGCCATACGGCCGACACGTCCTTCCTCGGCCTGACCGCGGCGCGCCTGTCGGGCTCGGGCTACGGCATAGGCATACAGGGCAAGGGGACGGCGGTGATCCACCGCGCCGACCGGCTGCCGCACATGAATATCGAGCTTTTCTCCAACGCGCCGGTGACGACGCTGGAGCACTACAGGGCGATGGGGCGTAACGCGGCGCATTATGCGCGCGGCGAGACGCCGGAGCCGATCATCGTGCCGGTCGACGGACAGGCGCTCAGCGCGCGCTACCACGTGCGTGTCGCCATGCTCTACGCGATCGAGACGAGCCTCGTCGTTCCCGATGCCGACCCGCTCGATCTGGCCTTCACCATCGGCCAGGGTGGGCTTGCGCCATGACCGGGCCGCGCGATCGCTATCCAATCTCCGAAAAGGCGCCCGAAGCGGCGGTGTCGGCCTCCGGCCTGCCGCTGGAAGGGCTGACGCTCGACGCCATCGTGTCCGGGAAGATCGTTGCTGCCGACATAAGGATTTCGGCGGACGTTCTTCGGATGCAGGCCTCGATCGCGCGCGATTCCGGGCGCGACCGGCTGGCGCTGAATCTCGAGCGCGCGGCCGAGCTGGTCGAGGTCCCGCAGGAGATCATCCTCGAAACCTACGAGATGATGAGGCCGGGCCGTCTTGCCGACCCGGCGCTCCTCACGGCGCGCGCAGAGATGCTGCGTCGCGACTATGGCGCGACGATCATCGCGGCGCTCATCGACGAGGCGGTCGCCGTCTACAGCCGCCGCAACCTCTTCCGCCGCCGCTACTGAAATTGCAGAAAGGAACTAGAATGATCCTCGAGGGTAGAACGGCTATCGTGACCGCTGCGGGCTCCGGCATCGGACAGGCCGGATCCGAAGCGATGGCCCGTGAGGGAGCTTTCGTCGTCGTCACCGACCGCGATCTGGATGCTGCGCGCGAGACGGTGGACAGGATCGTCGCGACGGGCGGGCAGGCGGAGGCGCGTCAACTCGACGTTTCCGACGACCGCGCTATCGCCTCGCTGATCGGGTCCGTGGCCGAGAAGCTCGGACGCGTGGATATATTGCACAACCATGCCGGCGTTCAGGTGGCGGGCAGCGTCGAGGAAGTCGACGCGGACGGGTTCGACCGGTCGTGGGCGCTCAACGTTCATGCGCAGTTCGCGGCGTGCAAGGCCGTCATCCCGATCATGAAGAAGCAGCGGGGAGGGGTGATCCTGAACACTTCTTCGAATTCGGGCGTGTTCCTCGACCGTGCGATGACCGCCTACATCACCAGCAAGGCTGCATCGATCACCATGACGCGGCAGATGGCGCTGGACGTGGCGCGCTACGGCATTCGCGTCAACGCGCTGTGCCCGGGCTGGGTGGACACGCCCTTCAACGATCCCTACACGCGCCAGCTAGGAGGCCGCGAGGCGCTGGAGCACGCCATCGCCAATGTCGTTCCCATGGGACGCTTCGCGAGCCCGCAGGAAATCGCGGAAGTGATCCTTTTCATGGTGTCCGACCGCTCCTCCTACATGACGGGCCATGCGCTAGTGGCGGATGGCGGCGAGTCGCTGGCGGGCGGCACCAACGGAGCCGGCGACGCGGGCGTGTGAGCCCACATTCCTCGTGCCGTCAGCTCCCGGTCACGGCGTCTTCGATGGTGTTCATGTTGTGCCTCATCATGTCGATATAGGTTGAGGCGGGGCCGTCCCGTCCCGACAAGGCGTCGGAATAGAGCGTGCCGCCGACCTTGACGCCGGTTTCGGCGGCTATCTGCTCGACTAGGCGCGGATTGGTGATGTTCTCGACGAAGATCGCCGACGCCTTGTCGTCCCTGATCTGCTTGATGAGAGCGGCGACGTCCGCGGCGGAGGCCTCGGATTCGGTCGAGACGCCCTCCGGAGCAAGGAACCTCACCCCGTATTCGTGCTGGAAATAGCCGAAGGCGTCGTGCGAGGTGATGATCACCCGCTTCTCCTCCGGGATTGACGCGACGGCGGCCCTGATCTCGGTGTCCAGCGCCTCGAGTTTTGCCGCATAGGCTTCCCCGTTCGCCTTGTAGGTGTCGCAGCCGTCTGCGTCAGCGGCGCAGAAGGCGTCGACGATGTTCTTCACGTAGATCTCTGCATTGTGGACCGACTGCCATGCGTGAGGATCGAACTGCCTGTCATGTTGATGCTCATCGTCCGTGCTTTTGAGCATTTCGCCGCCCCTGGTCAGTTCGACCACCGGCGCCTTCGTTCCGCTGGCCTCGACGAGGCGCTGGAGGAAGCCTTCGAACTGCAGCCCGTTTGCCAGCACGACATCGGCACCGGCGACGGCCGCCGCATCTGCGGGCTTCGGCTCGTAGACATGGGCGTCGCCGTCGGGGCCGACGAGGGTCGTGACGTCGATGCGCTCGCCGCCGACATTGCCGGCGAAGTCGGCGATGATCGAGAAGCTGGCGACGACCTTGAGCTTTTCCGGCTGGTCCTCTGCAGAGGCGGCGGCGAGCATCCATGGCGTTAATGTTATAACGCTCACAAGCGTGGCGAATGCGGTGGTCCTGAGCATGGCTACTCCTTCTGGCCTGTTGTTCTCGCTTGAGGACTGTCTTCGACGTTGGCGGGAGGCGAACGTCAGCGACTGGTTTAGTTCGTTATGTTATTACATTTCCTTTCGCCGAGGCAAATTGCAACGGGAAACAGGTGAAAAATCTCTCGAAGATTGGCTGTCGACCGGCGGTCCGCAGTCCGGACGGCTTCAGGCCGTCCTGTGGTGCGTGTTCCGCTGGTGGCTGCTCAGAATGCCGCGCGTGCCGACGAGGATCGAGAGGACATAGACGAGGCCGGCGGACAGGATGATGGCCGGGCCGGAGGGAAGGGATGCGTGGTAGGAGAGCAGCAGGCCGGCCACGCACGAAGCCATTCCGATGCCGATGGCAAGCAGGCACATGGGCTCGAGCCGCACCGTCCAGAACCGCGCGGCGGCTGCCGGCAGCATCATGAGACCGACCGAGAGCAGCGTTCCGAGCGCCTGGAAGCCGCCGACCAGATTGAGCACGACGAGCGCCAGGAAAATGAAGTGGACAGGCGTGCCGAGCCTCGACACGGAGCGCAGGAAGAGGGGGTCCATGCATTCCGCGACGAGCGCGCGCCAGAAGATCGCAAGCGTCGCGAGCGTCACCGCCATGATGAGCGCGATCAGCGTCAGCGCGTCATTGTTGAGGGCCAGGACCGTGCCGAACAGGACGTGCATCACGTCGACGCTTGAACCGCGCATCGACACGATCAGAACGCCGAGCGCCAGTGAGATAAGGTAGAAGGCCGCCATCGAGGCATCCTCCTTCTGGACGGTGAAGCGCGAGACGGCGCCGGCGCCCAGCGCGACGATCACGCCGGCTATCAGCCCGCCTATGGTCATGGGCACGATCTGCAATCCGTAGAGCAGGAAGCCTGCCGCGGCGCCCGGCAGGATCGCATGCGCCATGGCGTCGCCCGTCAGGCTCATGCGCCGCAGCATGAGAAAGACGCCGACCGGGCACGAACTGATCGACAGCATGAGCGAGCCGACCAGCGCGCGCTGCATGAACGCGAACTCCGTGAAGGGAGCGATGAAAAGCTGATGCAGACTGTCCATGAAGCCCACCGTCAGGCCGCGCCGTGAGTTGGGGACCGGCTGTGGGCCGGTGCGTGCGCCACCGTCGGGCCGCCATGGTGCGGATGAGGCACATGGGCATGGCCGTGGCGATCGTGATCGTGGTCATGCGCGTGTTCAGGCTGGCACCATGGCGTGCGGTCGTCCCACGCCTCATGGAACTGGCGGGCGCGAAGCAGGTTTTCCGGTGCCAGCGCGTCGGCCGTCCTGCCCCATGCAACCGGCTGGCGGGCGAGCAAAAGCGCATCGGGAAAGTGCTGGCGAACCAGTTCGAGGTCGTGGGCGACCACCATGATGGTGCGGCTTTCGCCGTGCCAGCGTTTTATCAGCGCGATGAGGTCGGTTACGGTGCGGGCGTCGATCGCATTGAAGGGCTCGTCGAGCAGGATGAGGTCGGCGTCCTGCACCAGCACGCGGGCAAAAAGCGCGCGCTGCAACTGGCCGCCCGACAGCGTGTCGATCGGCCGGCTCTCGAAGCCCTCGAGGCCGACGGCCGTCAGGGCGCGCTTGACCGCGTCGCGATCCTCCCGGCTTGTCCTGCCGAGCAGGCCGCGCCGGGGCCACAGGCCGAGCGAGACGAGGTCTACGACGCGGGCCGGAAAGGAGCGGTCGAGTTCTGACTGCTGGGCCAGGTAGGCCGTGCGCGTGCCGGGCGCGACGCGCACGCTGCCCGACATCGGCTTCAGGACCCCCACGATGCCCTTCATCAGCGTGGACTTGCCCGATCCGTTGGAGCCGACTACCGCCGTCAGCGAGCCCTTGCGGACCACGCCGTTGAGGTGATGCACCGCAGGATGGCTGTTGTAGCCAAGCGTCAGATCGCTGAATGTTACGCAGGCCTCGGTCATTCGGGTCGTGATTCCTGTGGGCGTGACTGAAGATCCGGGAGCATGCCTATCTTGAGTACAGCGATGCGTGATGTTATTACATTAGCATTGCTGCGAAATGCAATGGAGAATGAGTGAAATGGTTCATACCCATGCCCTGACGAAGAACCAGAGCCTTGTTCTCGACGCCCTTTCCAAAACGGACGGGCCGCTCAGCGCCTATACGCTGCTCGACCAGTTGCGCAGCCAGGGCTTCCGCGCGCCACTGCAGGTCTATCGCGCGCTCGACAAGCTGATCGAGCTCGGCCTGGTGCACAGGCTCGAAAGCATCAGCTCCTTCGTCGCCTGCGCGCATCCCCACGAGCATGAGCACGGGATCATGGCCTTCGCCATCTGCGACAATTGCGGACAGGTGGACGAATTCTCGGACGAGGTCGTGGAGAATCGCCTGAGGGACTGGTCGGGGCGGAACGCTTTCAAGCTCGCGAAGACCACGATCGAAATGCGCGGAACCTGCGCAAACTGCGCCGCTGCGTAGCTGCCTCTGCTCATAAGGACGGTGGATTGCGTCCCATAGATCGAGACGCCAGGCCAAGCTTTTGGATTCCGCACTCATGACCTTTTTCATGTGGACCAATATTGACGGGATAAGTATTGCGGTCGCCTCTGTGGCCCGATGATTATTCTGCTATAGTGACGCCGCTGCGCAGCCCTTGATTGTTAAGGATCAACGATGGCCACTTCGACAACCTCATCCAAAACAGCGATGCAGAGGCTTCTCGACGGTGTCGAGCGGGTGGGCAATATGGTGCCGCATCCCGTCGTCATATTCCTGCTCCTGATCGGCATCGTGATCGCCCTTTCCGCCGTTCTGAGCCTGTTCGGCACGGCCGTCAGTTTCGAGCGCATCAATCCGGAAACGCAGGAGATCGAAACCGCGACGACCGCGATACGAAGCCTGCTGAACCGGGACGGCATCCGCTTCATGTACGAGTCGCTCGTACCCAACTTCATGGCGTTTACCGCCGTGGGTCTGATGATCGCGGCCATGATCGGCGCAGGCGTCGCCGAGGAGTCGGGCCTCGTCACTGCCCTGATCCACAAGCTCGTGGCGGTTTCGCCGCGCTGGGCGCTCACCTACATTCTGGCTTTCGTCGGCATTCTAGCCAGCATCGCGGCCGATGCCGGATACCTTGTCCTGATTCCGCTCGCGGGCGTCGCTTATCTGGCAGTCGGACGGCATCCCGTGGCGGGTATTGCGCTGGGTTTTGCGGCCGTCGCCGCCGCCTTCACCGTCAACATGCTGATCAAGCCTCTCGATGCCGTGCTGGTCGAGTTCACCAACGATGCTGCCAGCCTCGTCGACCCCAACAGGACGATCGGGCTGGCGTCGAACATCTGGTTCTCCTGTGCATCGGTTCTGTTTCTGACGGTCATCATCGCGTTCATATCCGACCGCATGATCGAGCCGCGCCTTGGTACCTACAATCCTGAAAGCGCGCCCGAGGGCACGACGACAGACCAGAGCGCCATGCTTGGCGAACAGGAGTCGCGCGGCTTGCGCTACGCCGGGTTCGGTTTGCTCGGGCTCGTCGTGGTCTTCTGTTTTCTGACGATCCCGTCGTGGGGACCGCTGCGCAATCCGACCACCGGCGAACTGATCGGCGACTCGCCGTTCATGAACCAGCTCATCACCCTGGTGGTGCTGATGTTCCTGGTTACCGGCTGGGCCTATGGCGTCGGCGCCGGCACCCTGCGGACCTTGACGGAAGTGATCGGCGCAATCGAGAAATCGATCAAGAACATGGGTGGCACGATCTTCCTGTTCTTCGTGCTTAGCCAGTTCGTCGCCTATTTCACCTACACCAATATCGGCACGGTCATGGCGCTGAGCTTGTCCGGCGTCCTGCAGGCGGCCAATATCGGCCCGCTGATGTTGCTGATCGGGTTTATCATCGTCGTGGCGATCATCGACCTGCTGCTTACCGGCGCGATTGCCAAGTGGGCGATCTTCGCACCCGTCTTCGTGCCGCTGCTGATGAAGCTCGGCGTCGAGCCGGAGGCCGTGCTGGCGGCCTACCGCGTCGGCGATTCGCCGATGAATGCAATCACGCCGCTCAACGCCTACTTCGCCTTGGTGGTCGGTTTCGCAGCCAAGTATGACAGGTCCGCAGGCGTCGGCACGATCGTCTCGCTGATGCTTCCTTATGTTGTATTGATATTTGTCTTGTGGACGGCGCTCTTTGCGGTCTGGCAGATGCTCGGTCTGCCATGGGGGCTGTGAGCGGGGCCTGTGAAATATAACCGCCAAAAAACTCAAGCTATCGGATGATGACCATGAGCAACTCGGTTCCACTCGACGTCCCCGCCGCCATCGACCATTTGATGAACTTCCTCTCGGTGGAAGGCGTCACGGGGCACGAGGCAAACATCGCTGCGGCCGTCAGCGAGGCCCTGAAGAAGGTCGGCGTGCCGGCATCGGCCATTCGCTTCGACGACGCGAACAAGCGCATCCCGTTGCCGACCGAGACGGGCAACCTGATCGTCGACCTGCCCGGCACAAGGCCGGGCCCGCGTCTGCTTTTCTCCACCCATCTCGATACCGTGCCGCTCTGCGCAGGCGTGAAGCCGAGGCGCGAGGGTGATCGTATCGTGTCGGACGGGACGACGGCGCTGGGCGGCGACGCCCGCACCGGCGTGGCCCTGCTGGTCGTCCTGGCCGAAACGCTGATCAAGAACAATCTGCCCCATCCGCCGATCACGCTTCTCTTCACCGTGCGTGAGGAAAGCGGCCTGCACGGCGCGCGCGAACTCAACCCGGCGGAACTCGGCGGGCCGGTGATGTGCATCAATGTCGACGGGCAGAATGCCGCCGAACTTATCATTGGCGCGGTCGGACAGGAGAACTGGGAAGCCGAGATCACGGGACGCGCTTCCCATGCCGGCGTCGCCCCCGACAAAGGAATCTCCGCAACGATGGTCGGCGCGCTGGCGCTCGCCGAAGCGCGCAAGAACGGCTGGTTCGGCAAGATCGTCAAGCCCGAGGGCCGCGGCACCAGCAATATCGGCATATTCGGCGGCAAGGACGGAAAGGCGGCCGGCGACGCGACGAACGTTGTCACCGACTACGCCTATCTGAAGGGCGAGGCGCGCAGTCCGGAGGCTTCATTCGCCATGGCGATCGCCAAGGGCTATGAAGCTGCCTTCGCGGCGGCAAAGGCTGCGGTGACGGATCACGAGGGCGATACGGCGGGCGTTAAGTTCAGCCATGTGACGTCCTATCCGCCGTTCAACCTCGACGAGAACAGCCCGGTCGTCAAAAGGGCCATCAAGGCTCTCGGCGTCCTCGGCATAGAGCCGAAGACCCTTTTCTCGAACGGTGGCCTCGATGCCAACTGGCTCGACAAGCACGGCATTCCCACCGTCACCATCGGCGCCGGACAGGCCGAGATCCATACGATCAAGGAATATGTGAACCTCACCGAATATGAAAAGGGATGCCGGCTCGGCATCCTGATGGCTACGCTTGATCAATAAAGGAATTCCGGAACAAGCTGCTGCGAGCGTTGCGGGCCCGATATCCGTCGGGTCCGTCTTGCTGTATCGTGCGGCGGCCGCAACGATCACAAGTGGGGAACTGAGCGCTTGAGCCCGATAGCCTACATCGCCGTCATCATCGCGGTCGCGGTTGTCCTGTTCGTCTGGAACAAGATCCCCGTCGTTGTCGTCGCCATGGGTGTCGCGCTCGCGCTTTGGGCGACCGGCGTGCTGACGATCGGCCAGTCGCTGAGTGGTTTCGGCGACCCTGCCGTCATCTTCATCGCCTCGCTCTTCGTCGTCAGTGCCGCCCTCGAGGTCACGGGCGTGACGGCATGGGCTGGGCAACTGCTCATCAAGGGTGCGGGCGAGGAGAGCCGGACACGGCTGCTTCTCCTCACGATGCTCCTTGTCGCGCTGCTGACCGCCCTCATCAGCGTCAACGGCGCCGTCGCGGCGTTGCTGCCGGTGGTGGTGGTCATCGCCGTGCGGCTCAAGCGCAATTCCTCGCAGCTCCTGATGCCGCTGGTGTTCGCCGCGCATGCGGGCTCTATGCTCGCCCTGACCGGCACGCCGGTCAACGTGCTCGTGACGGACGCGGCCGAGGACGCCGGCCTCGCGGGCTTCGGTTTCTTCGAGTTCGCGCTCGTGGGCGTACCGCTTTTGCTGGGCACCATGGCGATCATCGTGCTGTTCGGCCAGCGCTTGCTGCCTGAGCGCAACGGCGCGACCATGCCGGCGGATTTCAGCCGCCACGCCAAGACGCTGGTCGAGCAGTACGGGCTCGCAAACGGTGTTTATCAGGTGCGCGTGCGCCCGAGTTCGCCGCTCGTCGGCGTCGAGCCCTTGTCGATCGATCTGTCGGGCGCGCCGGGGCTCCAGCTCGTCGCCGTCCAGGAGGGCGAGACGGCCGGGCCGCTGCGCCGCGGGAAGATCGCGGAGGGCGACCATCTCATCCTGCGCGGCGATGCCGAAGTCGCAGCCTCCTTCGTGGCCGAAATGCATCTGGCGTTCCGTGAGGAGAATGACATCGCGCCGGGACAGGGCGAGGAGACGCTTTTCAACCGCCGTTCTGGCTTGGCCGAAGTCGTCATTCCGCCACGTTCGGGCCTGATCGGGGAGAAAGTGTTCCCCGGGATGGTCACGGAGAGCGGCGACCTTATCATCCTCGCTGTTCAGCGGGCCGGGGTCGAGCTCCTTGCGGCCAAGGAAGGCAGTTCGGGCGGCATCGAGCTGCAGACCGGCGACACCATGCTCCTACAGGGCACATGGAAGGCGCTGGACGTCCATCTCGACGACCCAGACGTTCTGGTGGTCAGCTCGCCCGATCTTGTCCGCCGGCAGGCCGTTCCGATGGGTCCGGGCGCGCGCCAGGCAATAGCCATCCTGCTCGGCATGGTCGTGCTGCTTGCGACGGGATGGGTGCCTGCCTCGGTCGCGGGCCTGCTGGCCGCCGGCGCGATCATCCTTTCCGGCATCATGACGGTGGAACAGTCCTACAGGGCCATCGGCTGGACGACGGTCATTCTCGTCGGCGCCATGATGCCGCTGTCGACGGCGATGGTCCAGACGGGGGCGGCAAAGCTGATGGCCGAGCATCTCGTCGCGCTCGTCGGCGATGCGGGGCCCATCGCGCTGCTTGCCGGCCTGTTCGTGCTGACCGCCATCATGGGGCAATTGATCAGCAACACCGCCACGGCGCTCATCATCATCCCGATCGGCGTCGCGGCGGCTATGAACATGGGCGTGTCGCCACGCCCTGTGCTGATGAGCACGGCGGTCGCCGCGGCCGCGGCCTTCCTGACCCCCATCGCCACGCCGACGAACCTCATGGTGATGGGACCCGGCGGCTATGCCTTCAGCGATTATTGGAAACTCGGCCTGCCGCTGCTGATCTGGTTCTTCATCGTGGCGGTCTTCCTCGTACCGCTGATCTGGCAGTTCTGAAACGCCCGTCGTTGATTTTGCCAGTAGGGATTTAACGCATCCCGCTTTTCACCGGACCAGGGCCATGCCCAGCGCGATGGCCATGCCGAGCAGGACGACGCCCGTGACGGGCCATCTGCGCAGGACGACATCGGCCCTTTCCAGCGCGTCGCCTGCCCGCAGGAAGAAGGGGACGGCAGCTTCGGCGGCGACCACGATGTCGCCTTCCGGGATGCTCGGCCCGAGCCTGCCGTAACGCGCCAGGAGTGCGGCGAGGACCGCGCCGGCGATGATCGGCACTATGGCAGCCCACAATGCGTAAGGAACCAGCGTCGCTGACAGCGCGTAGCCCGTTACCTGCGTGAACAGCAGGAAGGGAACGGCGAAGGAGGCGACGGCGACCAGCGCCCATGGAAGAACCAGCGCCGGTGGCGTCGCCTGGGTGGCGTCTGCTTTGCCATAGCGGGCCAGCAGGCGCATGAAATGCAGCATCAGCAAGGCGCTGCCCGCTGCGGAAGCGGTTGCCAGGGAAGCTGCGATCCCATCGCCGAAAAGCATCTTGCCGGCGAATTTCGCCAGTGCGCCGCTGGTGAGGGGCAGGCCCGCAAGGCTGAGCGACAGCACCACGCATGGTATCAGGAGTAGCAGCCGCCCGCGCCCAGTCGCGGCGACGACTCCGACGCCAAGGAACAATGCGCCTTTCACCAGCATGTGGTGGATCGCATAGAATGCCGCCAGCGGGCCTGCGGACGCGTCGCCGACGGCAAGGCCCGCGCCGGCCAGCGCGGCGACGAAGCCCATCTGGCTGACGGTCGAATAGGCGAGCACCGTCTTGGGGTGCTGCTGGAAGATGCCGATCGCGACGGCATAGAAGGCAGTTCCCAGTCCGACCGTCATCAGCACCATTCCCCAGCCGGCGAGTCCGGCATCGAAGGGCAGGAAGCGTATGAGGCCGATCACGCCGGCCTTGACGACAATGCCGCTGAGAACGGCGGATGCCGGCATGGGCGCGACCGGATGCGCCAGCGGCATCCATACATGCATGGGGGCGAGGCCCATCTTCATGCCGAAACCGAGAACGAGAAGGCCTATTGTCGCGTCGCGCCACGGCGACGCGGAAACCAGCGCCACGGCGTCGGAAATCAGCGGATTGGCCTCGTGCGCGATAGTAGCCAGCATGACGAAGCCGAGCAGCAGAACAGCCTCGCCGGCAATAGCGAGGATCATGTAGATCAGCGCGGCGCGGTTCGCCGCTGGCGTTCCTTCATGCGAGACCAGCCAGTAGGCGGACAGGCTGACCAGCGAGAATACGAGATAGAAACTGGCGATGTCGGCGACCAGAAAGCAGCCGAGGCTCCCCGAAAGCGACAGCAGCCAGCCAATCGAAAATCCTCTCAGATTGCGGCTCCCGCGCATGTAAGCGCGCGCATAGAGCCCTGCGCCCGTCCATAGCAGGGCGGCGCTGCCGAGCAGCAGCGCTCCCGGCATATCGAGCGCAAGCATGAGATGGATGGGCGCCGGCGCGATCTCCACCATTTCGCCAGTGGCAAGCAGCGCCGCCAGCAGGCCGGGCAGGGGCGCCAGCGGAAGCAGCGAAAGCGTGGCGGCCGGGTTCCTCATCTTGGTGCAGGCGGCCGCCAGAACGATTGGAAATCCGATCGCCGCGATCAGGAGGTGGCCATTGAGTGTCAAGGCGCTGCTCCAAGCATGACGCGTCCGATGCCCAGCAGGTCGACCGATTGCAGCGGGATGATGCCTATCGCGACGGCGCAGAGCGCAAGGAAGAGGGGGACGAACTCGCGGCGGCGCGCGATGGCATTGAGCGGCTGCGCTTCGTCGCCCGGCGATGCCATCGTCCTGCCCACCACGCGAAAGACATAGCCGGCGGCCAGCGCGCCACCGGCCAGGATGGTTATCGCGATCCACCAATGGCCGGAGGAGACCGCGCTGTCGAGCAGCATGACCTTGGCGGAGAAGCCGCCGCTGGGCGGCAGCCCCATGAGCGAGAGGCCGGCGACGGTGAAGGCGAACACGCTGAGCGGCGCGGCCCTTCCCGCGCCCGCGAGGCCGTCGACACGATCATGGCCGACAGCCTCGACGATCAGCCCTGCGGCGACGAACATCGACGCCTTGGCGAAGGCGTGCGACATGAGTTGCAGTACGCCGCCGCTCCAGGCGACCGTCGTCCACGGGCCGGGAAAGTCCGCGCCGGCCAGCGGAAAAACGAGAAACAGGTAGCCGACCTGCGCGACGGTGGAATAGGCGATCATGAGCTTGAGCCGGCTTTGCCGCAGCGCCAGCAGGCTGCAGAACAGGATCGATGCTGCACCGGCGGCTGCCAGAAGCTGCGCGGCCAATGCGCTGTGGGTGGGCAGCAGGTCGAACCAGAGCCGCAGGATGATGAAGAACGGCGCCTTGATGACGAGCGCGGACAGGACGGCGCTGGCAGGCGGGGGAGCGCCCGAATGTGCCGGCGGCAGCCAGATGTGGAGCGGGAACACTGCGGTCTTGGCCATCAGGCCGGTGATCATCAGGGCGAGCGCAACCGAGGTCGCTGTGTCTTCGCGCAGGAGCGGGCGCAGCATGCCGATATCCAGCGTGGCGTAGGCGCCGTAGATCAGCGCGACGCCGCCCAGATAGAGCGCGGAGCCGAGCAGCGCGAAGATGAGATAGCGCAGCGCGGCCGTCAGCGTCTTCCTGCTGCCGTCGAGGCAGACGAGGGGCACTGCGGAGAACGTCAGCAGTTCGAGCGCGACGAAGAGGGTGAACAGGTCCTGCGCCAGGAAGACGAGGTTGAGCGCGGAAAGGATGCCGAGCAGCAGCGTCCAGAAGACCAGCGCCTCTCTGGTTTCGCCGACCGTGGAGGAACTGCCGAAGGCCGGCAGGGCCGAGAGACCGACGAGGCAGGCGACCACGCCGGACATCACCAGCAGCGCCGCAGACAGACCGTCCGCTCTCAGAGACAGGCCGAGCGGCGGGCTCCAGCCGCCGAGGTCGTAGCCTATGGGCGTGCCGTCGCGCACGACCAGCACCATGACGGCGAGCGAAATCACGAGCGTCAGCGGCAGGACAGCGATTGCGATCCGCTCGGGTCGCCTCCGACCGAGGCCGAGCAGGGCGAGGACGCCGGCCACCGGCGCCATGATCGCCAGGACGAGCAGCCAGCCACCGGTCGCGGAGGGAATGCCGGTCGCGATCATAGATCCTGGTCCTCGCGCTCGGCGCCGGCGTCGCGTGCCTGCGCCAGCCGTACGATCAGGGCCACCGCGAGAGCGGAGGCGGAAAAGGCGACGACTATCCCCGTGATGACGAGCGCCTGCGGCACGGGATCGCCGGGGAAGCCGGCGGCCGCGCCGCGCCGTGCAGCCACACCGAACAGAAGGAACACGCCCGCGCCGAGCAGGTTGAAGGAGAGCAGCTTGCGCAGGGGTGCGGGATGTACGATCAGGCCGAAAAGGCCCAGACCGACAAGACCGGCCGCGCACAGCCCGAAAAGCGCGGCCGCGTTCATCGCGGCTCCTGCGCGGAAGGCCCGACGACCAGCAAGGCGATGATTCCAGCTATCGAGATCGTCAGGGCCACCTCGATCGCGACGATGATCGGTTTTGCGAAGCCGTCAGGATATGCGAGGAAAGCATCGGCAATGAAGAATCCGGCGAGCCCGACAAGCAGGAAGCACACCGGTCCGAACGTCAGCAGCAGGCGGATGCGTTTCGATCCGGTCTGCGGCATGGAGCGCAGACTGGCCATCTGGACCAGCAGCCACATGCCGGCGAGCACCGCGCCCCCCTGGAAGGTGCCGCCCGGTTCGTCCGCGCCGTTCCAGACGAGGTAGATGCCGAAGACGACGCCCGCCGCCGGCAGCACGCGTGCGAGCAGGACCAGTGGTCCCTCGGCCCACGCCACGTTCATCGCCGCCGGCGCACCGCCCCAGAACCGGTCCGTCGTCAGCGACCAGACGCCGACGAGAGCCAGCACGAGGACGATCTTCTCGAGTAGCGTGTCGATCGCGCGAAAGACCAGAAGGACTGCCGTGACCGGATTGCCGAGGTCGGTGCCAGGGATGTGCTCGGCGGCCTTTGACGCCAGCGTGGGGGCGGGCTCTGGCAGGGAAAGCACCACTAGGGCCACGGCCGCCGCGACCGCCGCGCAGAAAATCCCTGCTACCACGCGAAAGCCGTTGCCGGGCGTGGTGCTTTCGGTCTCGGAGGGCAGTACCGCGCAGGCGCGCAAAAGCAGGATACCGGTCGCGGCACCACCTATCGCCACCTCGGTCAGGGCGATGTCTATGGAGGAGAGGCGGACCCAGACGAGACCAAGCAGCAGCCCGAAGCCTATGAAGACGATCACCGCCGACCGGGCTCCCCGGACAGCGAGCGTTCCCGCGGCGAGCAGCAGGGTCAGCGCGACGAGCAGGACGTCGAGCGCCGTGCTCATGGATCTTGCCGCTTTTCGACATTCGCCCGGTATGCGACGCGGGCGATGATCTGGCTGGCGGAGGCGCTTGCGAACTGCACTAGCACCCAGATCACAACCAGCTTCAGGCCGGCCTGGAAGCTGCCGGCCTGCGGCAGCAGGCCGAGCACGATCAGGCCGAGACCCAGATTGTCCGCCTTGGTCAGCGCGTGCAGCCGGCAAAGGGAATCGGGAAAGCGCAGCAAGCCGACCGTCCCGGCCAGGAAGAAGAAGCAGCCGGTGACGACCATGACGACGGTGAAGGCGTCAGCCAGCATGATCTTCGCCTGTCTTGCGGGCAGGTCGCTGCGACGGCAGGCCGAAGGCCGCGACCGCGAAAGCGGCGAGCAGGGCCAGCGTCAGCGCGACGTCCATGATCTCGCTGCTGTCGGCCGCGACGGCGAGCAGCAGGGAGATCGCTCCGCCCGCGGTGCCGAGAATCTGCACCGCCATGAGCCGATCCGCCGCCGAGCGCCCGAACAGAAGGCGCGTGAGGGCCGCCCCGGTCACCAGCAGTACGAAGAAGGCCGCGCCGAACAGGAAGGTGGTCATGGCTCGACGTCCGATCCGGCAGCCTTTGCGAAAAGCGCCTCGTCTTTCCTGTAGCGCTCTGCGAAAGGCTGTGTGCTATCCAGGCAATGCACCAGCAGCACCGAGCCGGACTGCTGCTCCACAGGCAGCGAGCCGGGCTGAAGGCTCATCAGCGCCCGCAGGATGTTGCACTCTGTTTCCCCCTTCAACCGCGTCGGGCAGGGGACTATGCCCGGGCGGAGCGGCATGTGCGGATCGAATGCGCGCAACGCCACGTCCAGGCCGGCGGCAAAGGACTGGAACGGAAACATGAGGATGATCTGCGCGATCGCCACCGCTGATCCGCGATAGCCTTTTGGCGGCATCAGGATCAGGCTGGCCCAGCTTGCCAGGCAGGCGGCAATCAGCCCGGCGGCCATATCCGGCAAGCTCCAGCTGCCGAGCGCCATCCAGAGTCCGAACAGCACGACCGCGCGGACGGTGCCCGCAGGCAGGAGCGACGTGCCTTGCCGTGCGCCGCTCCGCTGCGATGGCCCTGTAGTTCCGGCTTCAGGCGCTGTCTGCAATCACGTTCTCCGGGCCCGGGGTCGTTTCGGTATTGCGCGGCTTGCGGTCATGGATGGTGATGTAGAGGACCGGCAGCAGGATGAGAGTGAGCATGGTCGCCACCAGCAGGCCGCCCATGATGGCGAACGCCATCGGCCCCCAGAACAGCGTCGGCGCGATCGGGATGAGGCCGAGCACGGTCGAAAGCGCCGTCAGCATGATGGGCCGCAATCGCCCTGACGCCGCCGCCACCGCCGCGTCCCTGACCCCCAGCCCGTTGGAGCGCTCGTCGTTGATCTGGACGATCAGGATGACCGCGTTCTTCGCGATCATGCCGATGAGGGCGAGGATACCCAGAATGGCGACGAATCCGAGCGGACGCCCGAAGAGCAGCAGCGCGCCCACGACCCCGATGAGGCCGAGGGGAAGCAGGATGAGCACGAGCGCCGCGTTGGCGAAGCTTCGCAGCTGGATCATCAGCAGCGTCACCATGATGAAGATCATCACGGGGATGACGGCGAAGACGGCTGCCTGGCTCTCCGCGCTGGTCTCCGCGGTGCCGCCCAGCTCGATCGAATAGCCTGGCGGAAGCGATGCCGCGAGCTCCTCGATCTTGCCCTCGATGTTGGCGACGACCGCCTCCGGCGTGCCGGTCCTGACGTCCGCCAGAACGGTGAGGGTCGGCATGCGATCGCGCCGCCAGATGAAGGGCTGCTCCTGCTCGAAGGAGAAGCTCGCGAAGGTGCTCATGGCAACCGTGCGGCCGCCCGGGATCGGCACCTGAAGCGAAGACAGCCTGTCAAGGGATATGCGGTCCTGAGACGGCGACCGCGCCACGACGTTGACCAGGTAGATGTCGTCGCGCAGCTGCGTCACCGGCGAGCCGGACACGGCCGTCTGGAGGATGGCCGCCAGGCTCTGGCTCGTCAGGCCGAGCCGCCGCGCCTGATCCTGGTTGATCTCGACCCGCAACTGCCTGGCCGGCTCGATCCAGTCGAAATGTACCCGGTCCGCGGCCGGATCGCTTGCGATCAAGTCAGCAAGCACAAGCGCCTTGTCGCGGACGAATTCGATGTCGGGGCCGCTTAGACGCCACTGAAGGGGCCAGCCGATCGGCGGGCCCATTTCAAGCGGACTGACACGGCTGATCGCATCGGGGAACGCCTCGGTGAGGTAGTTCTCCAGATCCTTCTCAAGGCGCAGGCGCGCGTCGATGTCCTTCGCCATCACGACGATCTGCGAGTGATGGTCGCTGGGCGGCAGGATCGCCAGCGGCAGGTAGAAGCGGATGACGTTGCGACCGATGTAGGAGCTCCAGAAGTTCACGTCCTGGCTCTGCCCGAGCCATGTCTCGATCCGCTCGATCGCTGCCTCGCTGGCGAAGATCGAGCTGGAGCGAGGCAACTGGAAGTCGATCATGAGCTCGTTGCGGTCCGATGGCGGGAAGAACTGCCGGTCGACGCGCGAAAGGCCGAGAACGGCCACCACGAGGAGGCCGGCGCTCACCGCTATTGTGAGCCAGCGCGCCTTGATAGCGTAGGCAAGGAAGCGCGAATAGGTGCGCACAAGCAGGCTGTCCTGCCCGTCGGAAGCGCCCGGCGCGGGAGCCTTCAGGATGACCGAGCTGATGATAGGCGTGAAGACCACGGCGACCAGCCAGGAGGCGAGCAGCGCGATAGCTACGACCTGGAACAGGGAGATCGTGTATTCGCCCGCCTGGCTCTGCGCGAAGCCGATCGGCACGAAGCCCGCGATCGTGATCAGCGTGCCGGTCAGCATGGGAGCAGCCAGTTTCGTGTAGGCCGATGTCGACGCATTCGTCATGGTCTGACCGTTGGCCAGCCCTCGCAACGTGGCGTCGACGGTCGTCATCGCGTCGTCCACGAGCAACGCCAGCGCGATGATGAGCGCTCCCAGCGACACGCGGTGCAGGTCTATTCCCATCACCTGCATGACAAGGAAGACCGTAGCGAGCGTGACGGGTATGGCTATGGCGACGACCGCGCCGGGGCGCACGCCGAGCGTCAGGAAGCTTACCATGAGGATGATGCCGACCGCCTGATAGAGCGACATGGTGAAATCGTTGATCGCCACGTCGACCACGTCCGGCTGGTTGGAGACGAGGAAGGTCTCGATGCCGATGGGCAGGTTGTCGATGGAGGCTTTGATCGACTTGCTGACCTGCCTGCCCAGTTCGAGCACGTCGCCACCTTCGCGCATCGAGATGCCGAGGCCGATGGCCGGCTTGCCGTTGACGCGGTAGAGGGAGCCCGGCGGGTCGACGAGGCCGCGGTGCACTTCCGCGACGTCGCCGAGGCGTATCATGCGGCCGCCCGCGTTGATCGGCACGTCGAGTATGTCGGATTCGTGCTCAAAGGCGCCGGAGACGCGCAGCGACAGGTTTTCCAGTCCGCTGTTGATCGTACCCGATGGGCGCACGGCGTTCTGTGCAGCGACGGCCGCAAAGACCTGGCCGTAGTCCAGTCCCAGCGCGGCGACGCGGTCGGGCTGCAGCTCGATCGTTATCTGCTCGTCCTGCGCGCCGATGAACTCGATCTTTTCGATCATGTCGACGTCGCGGATCAGCGCCGAGCGGACGCCGTCGACATAGTCGCGCAGTTCGCGATGGCTGTAGCCGTCGGCCGTGAAGCCGTAGATGATGCCGAAGACATCGCCGAAATCGTCGTTGAAGAAGGGGCCTACAACGCCTTGGGGAAGCGTGTGGCGGATGTCTGCCACCCTGTTGCGGACTTCCTGCCAGACGCCGGCGACGTCTTCGGCAGGAAACGCGCCGTCAAGGTCAACATAGATCGTCACGATCCCCGGCCGCGTGATCGAGCGTACCGCGTCGAGCCCGGTCGTCTCCTGAAGCCTGCGTTCGAGACGGTCGGTCAGCTGATCCTGCGTCTCCTGCATGGTCGCGCCGGGCCAGACCGCCGTGACCAGCATTGTCTTGATCGTGAAGGTCGGATCCTCGTCCCGGCCGAGGCCGACGAAGGCGAAGGTTCCGGCAAAGATGGCGACGATCATGAGGTAGATCGTGAGCGAGCGAGACCCGATCGCCCATGCGGAAAGATTCGGCCCGATCATGATGCGTTTCCTGGCAGACGGACCTGCTGGCCCGGGCGCAGGGCCTGGACCCCGGCCGTGACCACGATTTCGCCGACGGTGAGACCGCCCGCGACCATCACATAGGCGGGCGAGAAGTCCGCGACCTCTATGGTGCGAAGGGCGACTGTCTGCGTGGCCGGATCGACGATCCAGACGGCGGGCTGCGATTCGGTGCGCGTCAGCGCTGTTGCCGGTATCTTGATCCCCTGGGCGTCTCCGAAAGTCGCCTGACCCGTGACGGTCGAGCCCAGACGCATCTCCGCGGGCGGATCGATCAATCCGACGCGGACCTGGAACGTGCCGGTTGCCGCATCGGCGCGGGGCGCCACTTCACGAACGCGTCCCTTGGCCGTAACCCCCGGAGACATGGACAAAGCCACCAGAACCTCCGGGTCGGGCGGGCTGTTCGATATCGTCGCGGCTGGTACGTTGAAAACCGCGTCCTTGCCTTCGTCGCGCGCGATCTGGACGATGGGCCTTCCCCCCGCCACGACTTCTCCCGCCTCGGCGTTGACGGCGGTGACCACGCCGGGGGAATCTGCGTAGAGAACCGTATCCTCCAGCCTGCGGCGGGCGACGCCGACCTGGGCCTGTGCCGCATCGGTGGCGGCCTGCGCGGTGTTCAGCGCCTGCTCTGCGCGATCCACGGCCGCCCGCGCCACCACGTTGCGTTCGTAGAGCTGGCGTTGCCGGTCGTAGGTGAGGCGTGCTTCGGCCAGCTGGCTGTCGGCGGCGACGAAGCCCGCTTCGGCGGCGCGCAGGCCGTTCTCCTCGTCAGAGGAGTCCAGCCGCGCGATCTGCTGCCCTGCCTTGACATTGTCGCCGACATTGACCGGCCGCTCGACCATCCGGCCGCCGATGCGGAAGGCGAGGTCGATCTGGATCTGGCTTTCCACGGTGCCGGCGAACTGGACCGTCTGGCCGGCCTGGTGCTCCGCTATGGTGACGACGCGGACAAGCCTCGGAACGGGCGGCTCCTCGGCCTGTTCGGCGCTGCAGGCCGCCAGAAAGCCGGAGAGCGCCATGGCTGACAGACACAGGAGCCTGGAGTTTGTCGACATCACGTTTGTTCCTTCGATCGTTGACTCCGGATATTGCCGGAGCAGAAATCTGAAATTCAGTTCCGACCGGTCAAGGCCAGTCCGCCTTGACCCGAATCGGTGAATATCCGCAGCGTGGAATCTCCATTCCCTGATTGCTCGCCGATGTCCATCCGCATCACCCTCACGACGACTTGACCAGACCCGAGAAGCCCGCAACGGCCAGCAGGCTCAACGTCCAGCCGATGACCGACTGAAGGTAGAAGTAGGCAATGGAGAAGCCGCCGCCTTCCTTCGCCGGATCGGGCCGCCAGAAGGCTTTCTGGTCGAGTTCCAGCACCGGCAGCAGCGCGTCCAGCGAGTACATCCAGGCATTGAACTCTGGATAGCTCGAGGCCTCGAACTGTTCCTTGAAGCAGGAGAGCTGGGTCTGCCCGTCCCGTGCCAGGCCGTTCACCATCTGCCGATTGGCCAGCAGGAAACGCTGCTGCTCGACATCGACGCGGCACAGGGTCCATTCGGGCGAGCGCAGGACGACGGCGCTGTTCGGCTTGAAGGCACCGACGCGCTCCGCGTTCCAGAAGATGCCCACGCCCGCCGCCCAGAACAGCCACAGCCACACGAGCGCGAGGAGAGGCTGGCGCCCATAGGCCACGGTCAGCCCCAGAATGCCGTCCGTCAGGGCCAGGACGATGCGCCAGAGCGGGTTGCTTGCACGGGAGCGGCGCGCGTGTCGCTGCAGACGCTCCTTGACGATCAGGACGGCGCGCGCGTCCTCCGCATGCCCCATGTCGCGGAACACATGGGCAAGCTGCTCATAGGGCTGTGGCCAGAAATCCTCACCCCACCGGTGGGGCGTCTGGCGTGTCAGCCAGTCCAGCCTGCTTTCAGCATCCACGGGGCTGTCGATGAAAGCGCTGTAAAGGCAGCGGTTGAGGAGAAGGTCGCCGGTACGCGGCCAGCAGGCCTGGCTGTCGTGGATGGTGCCGATCGAGGCGCCCGTCATGGCGAGAACGCCATCGGTGCGCGCCTCGCCCTTCAGGAAGAAGGCACCCTTGACGATGGTGCGGCTCATGTCGAGCGCGATCTCGCCCGGATTGCTGAACGTCGCGTCGCTGCAGTCGAGGTCGCTGTCGATCTGTGAGGCGACCAGCCGGAATTCTCCGTTCACCTCCGCGCGGCGGAAGACGACGCTGCCGCGCACCTCGATGCTGCTGGCGTCTATCGCGAGGAAACCCTCGTTGCTGGAGACCTTGGCCGCGCTGCAGTCGAAATCGTCAAGCAGTTTTGCGCCGGAGAGATCCATTCCGCCGTGCAGGCTCGTGTTGCGCGCAAGCACGCTGCGCACATGCAGGCCGGACATGTCGATCGCATAGCCCTTCTGCGTGTCGATGGCGGCTCCGTCGCATTCCAGATTGCCGCCGAGGCTCGACTGCGCCAGGACGACACGGCTGGCGATCTTCGCACCCATGAGATAGATGCCGCCTCGGGCCTCCAGGCGCTCGGCTTCCAGGCCGGGCAGCAAGGAGCCATTCAGGAACAGGCGGTTGATGATCGCCGCCCGCAGGACCGGCGTTGCCTCGAAATGACAGTTGTTCAGGCCGATGTCGCGCGACACGTGGCACGCCTCGAGATCCAGGATTCCCGTGATCCAGGCTCCGCGCAGGCGAATCCCCTTTTCGTGCGGGCGATATCCTTCCTCGCCCCCGAGCAGCAGGAAGCGCAGGAAGGCGGCCCGCACCACACGGTCAGGCTCTGCCGCTTCGGGCCGCGCGCCGTCGCCGAGTCGGTCGAAATTGCCGCTCGAAAGATGCGCGATGACCTCCGCCTCCGCCGGAAGCAACGGATGAAAATCGCTCAGACATGTCGGGCTGCCGCCTTTCCTGTCCGTGTCATCCTGTTCGTGGGGGTTCAATCCGGTCATTGTCCGTCGGCCAGGGCAAGTGGCGGGTTGTAGCAAGAGATGCTGCCAGCATGACCGGCGGACGCGCCCCCGAAAAGATACTTCAAGCTTCCGTTCGACCTTGGCGTAGCACGTTGGAAACTACCAATATGCCGGTTGCGGCGAAATGAGCCAGGAATCCATAATCTGGGCATCATATCCCAAATTGGCGGGATGTGCGCGGGCGTAATTTCATGGTCTCCCGCCAGTCTTCCCGCGATGAAGCGGGTGGACAGGAAGATCAGGCTCCCTCGACCGTACGCAGTAGTTGCAGAAGCGTCTGCTTGCCAGTGAAGGGAATATGACTGTGCGGCGTGACGACGAAGCCGTCGCTGGCCCAGCCGATGTCGCGGGCCTCCTTGGGCGAGATGCCGAATTCCTGGCGGAACATCCTGCTGTAGGTCGACGGATCGACGAAACCCCATTCCTCCGCGATCCGCGATATGGAGCGCGTGTCTCGGTTGTTGGAAAGTGCGTCGCGCGTCCGCGACAGCCTTTGCTTGCGAATGTAGGTGGCGATGCCGCCGAGCGGCTCGAATATCCTGTAGAGGCGCGAGCGCGAGACGCCCAGCGTGGCGCACAGCATTTCCGGAGAAAGATTGCGGTCCGTCAGCCTTTCGTCGATCATGCGCCGCGCGCGTCCCAGCAGCGTCGCGTCGATCGGGACCTGTGCGCCCGCAACCCGCTCCTGCGAAGGTGCGAGGCAGACCGCCACGAGGCTGCGGGTCGCCTCGACGATATAGGGTATCTCCGGCGACAGCAGATCCTCCAGAGACCGGTCCAGCAGGAAAAGATAGTCTGCCAGAAGCTTGCCGAGCCCGCCCTCGAACCGGAGGTCCAGCATCCTGTTCAGGCACAGCGTCGAGGAAAACAGGTCGGGCGGGATGAAGAGGGTCAGCAGCCCGTCGTGATGGACCGTGCGCTCATGGGGCATTTTCAGGCAATGCAGTTCCGGCACGGCTGCCTGAGTATGATGGTGCCGGGGATTTCCGTTGGCGGCCGTGCGGGAGTAGAATGGCAGGCTGATGTACCAATGGTCGATGGAGCAGGTTCTCAGATGGCTCCTGCGATGCGGCAGCTCCCTGCCGGGTAGCGTCGTTCGCATGAACGCCAGCCGGTCGAGGTTCCACACCGTCTGCCGGGCAGGGAAACCTGAACTCGTGTCGCACACGCCCGAAAGCTCGATCACGCCGCCATGCATGGCACGGAAGGTGGGAAACTGATCCCTGGGGGCAAAATCCGAGGATGAGAATTCGATGGAATTTGTGAATTGCGCGGCTTCCCGCCGGGGGGCGTCGACCGCCAGTAGCGCCGATCCCTGATACATCTGGATGATCCCCTACAGGTAGCTCATCGAAAATACCTGTCTTGTACGGCTTTTACCCTGCCGCACTTTGTCATTGCCCCCGGTAGATGAAGATTTGACATAGGCTGTGATAAATTGCCATAGTTACATCTTGCTGCCTAAAACCGTGTAATGTTTCAACAGTCCTCGAAAGGTCCCGCTGGCGGCTGCCTTCGAAAAACATTCCCTGGGGCATGCATGCACAAGATCTTGAAGTTCGATCTACAGGAAGTGCGCAGCGAGCTCCAGAAGAAGGACTATATCCAAAGTAGTGATTCGCTGGGACCCACGGAGGATGTATTTCGCACGAAGGAACACGGGTATCGGCGTATCGACGATTCTGCTGTCCTTCACATAATGAACTTTGAAACCTTGCAGTCCTACCGTCTGGAGACGGCAAGAAGGGGGCTGGTCTGCATTCAGGTTACGGTCAACGGCAGCTACAGGCGGCTGGTCGGCGACCGTACCGAGCTCGTCAGCCCCGCGCTCATCCAGATCACCAACTCGCCGCTGTCGGTGGTGGACGCGCATGCGGGGATGAAACTGCGCGGCGTGATGCTCGCCTGCGAGCGACAATATCTGGTCGACACGTTCGGGTTGAACGTGGATCGGGTTCCGGCGGCCTACCGGCCGATCTTTACGACCGATGTCGGTCTCACGGATGTGTTGCGCATGCCGAATTCACCGTCGACGATTTCGATCGTCGACCAGCTGGCAAGTTGCAGGTTTCCCGAACCGCTGAAGTCGACATATCTGAAAGCCAAGGCCGTCGAGCTGATCTGCGATATCGTTTCCCAGATCAACCTGCTGCCGACGCTGGGCGCGACCCGCGTCCGCGCGTCCCAGGGCAAGGCCGAGGCGATCGAAAGCGCGGCCTCCATCTACAGGCGCGAGATCTACAGGCCGCCGACGGTGGAGCAGCTGGCCGCGCGCGTTGGCCTCAACAGGAACGACCTGACGGCCGGGTTCCGCGACCTGTTCGGTGTCACGCCGCACCATTACGGAATCATGGTGCGGATGGAGCAGGCGCGCAGCCTGCTCCTCGAGGGGAGCCTGTCGATCAGCGAGATTGCAAGGCGCGTGGGCTTCGAGGGCTATTCTAGTTTCTCAAGGGCATATCAGGCGCATTATGGCCATGGCCCGTCCTCCGTTGCTGTCCGGGAGCCTGGCTGACCGGTCTATGCTGCGGCGAACTGCCGGGTGCCTTCATCCAGAGGCATGCTGGCGGTTTCGCACATGCGCTGCACCACCAGCAAGCTGATGGTCGAGGCGGCCAGCACGTAGATCGTGGGGGCCATCGCGCTGTCCAGCCGTTCCGTCAGCCACACCGAGATGAACGGCGCAAAGCCCCCGAAAACAGCGGCGGCCATGGCATAGGACACCGAGGTCCATCGCGAGCGGTGGGTCGTGGCGAATTGCTCTGCGACCGCCGCAGGCGCCGCCCCGGAATAGAAGGCGATCGCAATTGCGAACAGGCCCTGGATGGCGACGATGGCCGCGAAGCCGGGTGCGGTGGTGATCAGCCAGAAGGCGGGGATGGTCAGCAGCACGACCGCCACGCAGGACGCCATCATGAAAGGGCGGCGGCCATAGGAGTCGGATAGCCGGCCGATCACCGGTACGAGACACACGATGATGACCGTGCAGATCGTGTTGGACCAGACCGACTCGGCCGGACTGACGCCGCCGTGCGAGCGGGCGAAGATCGGCATGTATATGAGGAAGATATAGTAGCACACCGTCCAGTGGATGGTGATGCCGAAGACGGTCAGGAACGGGCGCAGCATGGGTCTGGCGGAGGCTTGCGTCAGGCGCTCAAGGGCTTTCGCTGTCTTCGTGAAGGCCGGGGTTTCGTCCATATGCCGGCGCAGCCAGAGGCAGAAGAGGCAAAGCACGCCGCCCAGCAGGAACGGAATGCGCCAGCCCCAGTTGGCCATGTCCTGCGCCGGCAGAAGCGTGACCAGGATGGCGGCGGTCGCGCTGGCCAGGCCGGTTCCCAGCGCAACGGTCAGGGACAGGAAGCTGGTCCAGAAGCCGCGCTGTCCCTCGGACGCCCATTCGAAGAGAAACGCATTGGCCGTTCCCCATTCGCCGCCCGCCGAGAAGCCCTGGAGAAGGCGCGCCAGCAGGAGAAGGAGCGGGGCGAACATGCCGATAGCGTGATGCGTCGGTATCAGTCCGATCATGAATGTGCCGGCCGCCATCAGCGCGGCAGAGACCAGCAGGGCAGGCCGGCGGCCTCTGCGGTCGGCAAGGCCGCCGAGCAGCAGCGCGCCGAGCGGTCTCACGACGAAGGTGATGCCGAACACGGCAAGCGTCGCCAGCAGGGAGGCCGTGGGATTGTCGCCGGGGAAAAAGGCCGCGGAGATGTGGACCGCGAGGATGCCGTAGATCGCGAAATCGTACCATTCCAACGCATTGCAGAAGATCGCAGCGGCGAGGGCGCGTCTGCGTCTTGCTTCGGGCATCTGTGATAGCGCCATTTCCATGTACTTCCAGGCAAGGTAAGAGAAAGGGATCCACAGCATATCGACAGGATGCCACGCCGGTTTCCTTGCCGTGGATCAGGTCATAGTTTCGCACACCTTCAATTCGTTTTCAGCAGGAGTCCAGATGTCGACACTTATCGTAATCGTCTATCCTTCGGAGGCGAAAGCAGAAGAAGTACGCAGCACGCTCATCGAGCTGCAGAAGGAGTATCTGATCAAGCTCAGCGACGCGGTCATAGCGACCAAGAGCGAAAACGGGAAGATCAAGCTCAACCAACTTCTCAACACCACGGCGGCAGGAGCGGTTTCCGGCAGCTTCTGGGGCCTTCTCGTCGGCGTTCTGTTCCTCAATCCGCTGCTCGGCATGGCCGTTGGCGCGACATCAGGCGCGCTGGGCGGCGCGTTGACAGACGTCGGGGTCAATGACGCCTTCATGAAGGACCTGTCTTCTAGCCTGACGCCCGGCAGTGCCGCGCTTTTCGTGCTGATCGAGGATATGACCGCCGAAAAGGTGCTGAAACGGATCGAGGGTTTTGGAGGCGTCGTCCTCAAGACATCGCTCGACGAGAGCAAGGAGCAGGTCCTGCGAGATGCGCTCCAGCGGCATTCGACGCAAGGCGGCTCGACTCCCGCCGCATAGATCCCGCCTTGGCCTCGCCGGGCAGGGTGGCGCGCGTGGCATATTCGCGCTCTACCCGCTCTTTGCCGAACTGACACGGCTCGCTCATCGACGGTTCGCCCAGCGCTGCTGAACGTGGCCGTTGCCTTGATGACTGTCTCGCCGCGCTTTGGGTTGCGGTCGCGCAGGGGTTCCAATTCACCGCAATGACGCGCGGGGCCTTCATGCCTTGGAAGAAGATGGCATGGGGTGCCGGCATGTGGGTCGTTGTGTTGGCGCTCGCGGAGTGGCAATCTCGACAAACAGTCTGGTCGCAGCGAGGTGAGGCGTGACGCTTAGAATTGGGTACAAGGCATCGGCGGAGCAGTTCAGTCCCCGCGACCTCCTTGGCTTTTCCGTGGAATGCGAAGCGGCCGGTTTCGATTCCGTCTTCATCAGCGATCACTTCCAGCCATGGCGGCATACGGGCGGGCATGCGCCCTTCGCCATGTCGTGGATGGGCGCGCTGGGGGCGAGCACGTCGCGCATCCTGATCGGGACAAGCGTGCTGACGCCGACCTTCCGCTATCATCCGTCGATCGTCGCGCAGGCCTTCGGCACGCTGGGATCCCTTTTCCCGGGGCGCATGATTCTCGGCATCGGCACCGGCGAATCCCTCAACGAGGTTCCTGCCACGCGCACGCAGTGGCCGGAGCTTAAGGAGCGCTTCGCCCGGCTGCGTGAGGCGGTCGACCTCATGAGCCGGCTGTTCCGGGAGGAGCGGCTGACCTTCGACGGCACATATTACAGCACCGAGAACGCGACGATCTACGACCGGCCCGACACGCCGGTTCCGATCTATGTGGCGGGCGCCGGCCCCATGATCGCCAAGTTCGCCGGCCGCGTCGCGGACGGCTTCATCTGCACGAGCGGCAAGGCGCCCGAGTTGTACAGCGAGACGCTGCTGCCCAACGTTGCCGCCGGCCTTGAGGCTGCGGGGCGCGCGCCCGACGCCATCGACCGCATGATCGAGATGAAGGTGTCCTTCGACACCGACCGCGACCGCGCCCTGCGGGATACGCGCTTCTGGGCCGCCCTTTCGCTGTCGCCCGAGGAGAAGATGTCGGTCGAGGACCCGCTGGAGATGGAGAAGCTCGCGGACGCGTTGCCGATCGAGCGCGCGGCGAAACGATGGATCGTGACCGACGATCCGGACGAGATGATCGACAGGGTGAGGCCCTATGTCGATCTCGGGTTCCGGCATCTGGTGTTCCATGCGCCGGGTTCCGACCAGAGCCGGTTCATCCGGCTTTTTTCGGAGCGGGTGATGCCGGGGCTGCGCAAGGCGTTCGGCTAGGCATGGCTGGAAACGAAGGGTTAAGGCGCGACGCACGAAGCTGACGGTCGCGCCGCGCAACATGAGTGCGGACAACGGGAGGACAACTTTGGAATTCGCGATTACATTCAAGGGTTTCGTCGAGGCGGAGCGGGCGCGCTATCTCGTTCGCATGGCGGAGTATGCCGGCTTCGAATATTGCTGGTTCTACGACTCGCACATCCTTTGGCGCGACTGCTACGCGGCCATCGCCATGTGCATGGAGCACACGACCCGCATGCGCTTCGGACCGCTCGTCACCAACCCCGATGTGCGCGACTGGTCGGTGGCGGCGTCGATCTTCGGATCGCTGTCGAAGCAGAGCGGCGGCCGGTTCGACCTTGCCGTGGGGCGCGGGGATTCCTCGCGCCGGGTCATGGGCTTCAAGCCTGCGACGCTGGCGCGCGTGGCCGAGTTCATCCACAAGACAAAGGCGATGGTGCGCGGCGAGGAGGTCGTCTACGGCGAATCTCCCGAACCGGTCAAATTCCCGTGGGCAGTCGGCCACGAGATGCCGGCGTGGATCGCCGCCTACGGTCCGCTGGCGCTGAAGACGGCGGGCGAGCATTCCGACGGCGTGGTGCTGCAGATCGCTGAGCCGGGCCTGTGCAAATGGTTCACGGACCAGTGTATCGCGGCGGGCAAGGCGGCTGGCAAGGACATGTCGGGCTTCCGCTCGATGGCCGCCGCGCCCGCCTATTTCGGCGATCGCGACAAGGCCATCGAGGCGACGAAATGGTTCCCCGCCATGGTCGGAAACCATGTCGCCGACATCGTCGAGAAATACGGCAAGGACTCCGATCTGGTCCCGAAGAGCCTCACGAACTACGTAGAAAAGCGTCGCGGCTACGACTATTCGAAGCACGGCCAGAGCGACAATCCCTATCTGGACTTCATCACGCCCGACGTGGTCGAGAGCTTCTGCGTGCTGGGCGAGCCGGCCGAGCACATCGCCAAGATCAAGGATTTGAAGAAGGCCGGCGTGACCCAGTTCAACATCTATCTCGACAGCGGCCAGGAAGAGGAAATCATCGCCGGCTACGGCCGCGACGTCATTCCGGCGTTCCGGTAGCGACAGCCTGCCGTCGGGGCACGCGGTTCAGGTGTGCCTCGCCCCGCGTGCCGCGTAGCGTGCCTCCACAGCCGCACCCTTGCGCGGAAGCGGCGTGTTGACCACCGCCGTCAGTTCGGCGGCGTCGAAGGAGCGCCGGTAGCGCTCCTCGGGCGCCTTTGCGTAGAGCGTTGTGCGCTGGAAGGGGTTGCGTCCGTTGGAGAGGATCAACTCCTCCATGAACTGCGGCGACATTTCCTGCCCGTGCGAAGCCCCGGCGGCACGCGAGATGGTCTCGTTCATCAGGGTTCCGCCGAGGTCGTTGACGCCGGCCCGCAGCAGCACGCTCACACCCTCCGCGCCCATCTTCACCCATGACGCCTGGATGTTGGTGATCTGCGGATGGAGGACAAGCCGCGGCACCGCATGCATCAGCACCGCTTCACGGAAGGTCGGTCCGAGCCGCGCCTGGCCCTTGAGCGATATCGGGGCCTCCATATGGACGAAGGGCAGGGGGACGAATTCGGTGAAGCCGCCTGTCTCCTGCTGAAGGTCGCGGATGCGGCGGATGTGACGGGCCCAGTGGATCGGCTGCTCGATATGGCCGAACATGATGGTGGCCGTGCTTCTCAGGCCCACGCGGTGCGCCGCGCGCATCACCTCCAGCCATTCGTCGGTCCTGATCTTGTCGGCGCACAGCACGTCGCGCACCTCGTCGTCCAGGATTTCGGCGGCGGTGCCGGGCAGGCTGCTCAGGCCTGCCTGCCGCAGCGCGCCCAGGAAATCCTCCAGCGACAGCCCCAGAGTATGGGCGCCGTGCCAGACCTCCAGCGGCGAGAAGGCGTGGACATGCATGCCACTCACGGCCGACTTCACCGAGCGGCAGATGTCCAGATAGGTCTCGCCGGTATAGTCGGGATGGATGCCTCCCTGCATGCAGACCTCGGTCGCCCCGCGCGCCCAGGCCTCGCGCGTGCGTCGTTCGATCTCGTCGAGGGTGAGGTCGTATGGCGTGCCGCGCAGATTCTCCGACATCTTGCCCTTGGAGAAGGCGCAAAACCTGCATTTATAGGTGCAGACATTGGTGTAGTTGATGTTGCGCGTTACGACATAGCTGACCGTGTCGCCGTTGATGTCGGCGCGCAATTCGTCGGCGGCGCGGCAGACGGCGAGAAGATCGCCCGCGCGAGCTTCGAAGAGCGCCAGAATGTCGGCATCGTCGAGCGTTTGCCCGGACTGTGCGCGTGACAGAAGCCGCGACATCGGACCAGTGACGGCCGGGGTTGTGACTGCTGGGGCCGCCATACCCCCGCGTATGGCCGCCGACCATGCCGGAATCGCGTCGATGCGCCCCGGCGACCAGCGATCCGCGCGCACGAGGCCGTGGGAGTCGACGGCTTCGATGACCGGTTTTCGGAAGGCCGGCGCAAGCCATTTTTCCGGCTCGCGGATGTAGGCGGGGTAGACCGGCATGCGTTGCACGAGATGCTTGCCGGCGGCTTCCGTGGCGCGTTCGAGGATATCGAGATGCGGCCAGGGCGCTTCGGGGTTGACATAATCCGGTGTCACCGGAGACACGCCGCCCCAGTCGTTTATACCGGCCGCGATCAGCCGGCCGAGCGTTCCGCGCGCAAGGTTCGGCGGAGCCTGTATGCTCATGGTCGGGCCGAAGACGAGGCGGGCGACGGCGATGGCCCACAGATGATCCTCGAGGTCGGGCTCGGGAGCGTCCTTCATCTTCGTGCCGGGCTTGGCGGCGAAGTTCTGGACGATGATTTCCTGGATATGCCCGTACTCGTCATGCAGGTCGCGCAGCGCCAGCATGGCCTCGATCCGCTCCCGGCGCGTTTCGCCGATGCCGATGAGCAGGCCCGAGGTGAAGGGAACGCGGGCCTCGCCGGCCGCGCGAATGGTTGCGAGGCGTGCCGCAGGCAGCTTGTCGGGCGAGCCGAAATGCGGCCCGCCGCGCCGGCTCAGCCGCTCGCTGCTGGTCTCCAGCATGATGCCCATTGAAGCCGAGACGGTCTTGAGCCGCGCAAGGTCCTCCAGCCTCATCAGCCCGGGATTCAGATGCGGTATCAGGCCGGTCTGAGCGAATGTCACGCCGGCCGCCTCGAACAGATAGTCAAGCGTGGAGGCATGGCCGAAGCCTTCGAGCGCCTCGCGCGCCGCCCGATAGCGCAGTTCCGGCTTGTCGCCCAGCGTGAACAGCGCTTCCGTGCACCCGGCCGCCGCGCCGCGCTGCGCCGTTTCCAGCACCTGCTCGATCGAGAGATAGGCGGCCTCTCCCTTTTTGGGCGGGGTCGCGAATGTGCAGTAGTGGCAGACGTCCCGGCACAGATGGGTGAGCGGTATGAAGACCTTGCGCGAATAGGAGACGGCGCTGCCGAAGCCCGCGTCGCGGATCGCGCCGGCAACGGCAAACAGCGCCGGCCCGGCGTCTACGGACGCCAGCGCGAGCGCGTCTTCCCGGGGCAGCGGCTCGCCCCTTGCGGCGATGTCCGGCATGTCAAGCGCCATTGGCCGTCCCGTTCGCTTCCGATGAGCCGAATGCATCCGGCCCGAGCCGAGACAGATACTCCTGGGTCATGGTTCGTTTGGTCCTTGTCAGCAGCGCGCCGAGGTCGTCGGGCCTGTCGATGTCCAGAGCGAGATTCGGCAGGTGTCGAGAACCCGGTTCGACGCCGGCTTTTCGCGTCGCCTCGCAGTGGCGCTGAAAACTGTTCTCCCCGAAGTGAAACGATATCATGTCGGGAGGGGAACAGGCGAGCGCATTCGAGCCGCCGTCGCGCTCGGCTCTCGCTACCGTGACTGCAGGCCCGGACTCGTGTCCCTCGATCATCGCCGCAATGTCGGACGCCGTGACGAGCGGCACGTCGGCCGGCAATACGAGAACGCCGAAAGCGCCGCGGCGCGATACCTCGTTCACGGCATAGGACAGGGCCGCGTTCAATCCGCTTGCGGGTTCGTCCTTCAGCACGGTCGCGCCCTCCCGCTCGGCGAGCGCGGAGATTTCCTCGTCGGCGGTGACGACCGCCACGCCTGCCAGCCCGTCCGCCGAAAGAGCGGCGCGCATCACGTCCGTGGCCATGAGGCGGGTGAGGGTGGCGCGCTGGTCCGCCGCCAGCACCGGCGCCAGCCGCTGCTTGGCATCCTTCAGCCGCTTCACCGGAATGAGGCACCAGATGCCGGATCGGCTCAACGGGGTCCTCCGCCCGCTATCGCACGCGCAAGGTCGATGGTCGCCCGTGCCAGCCGCTCGCGGTCTTCGATGCTGGACATGACTGCTTCCGTTGCGGATATGCGGATATGCAGCGAGGAGGCCTCCGCCGCGTCCGAACTGTCGACGACCAGCCCATCGATCAGCCCGTGATAATGATCCGCGATCGAGCGGATCGTCACCGGCAGGCCGAGTTCGTGCATGATCTTGGCGGTCGGGCCTTTTATGGCGCTGCCGTTCACGATGGGCGATACGGCGACGACGGGGGCTTTCGCGTCGGCGAGCGCCTGCCGCAGGCCGGGCAGCGCCAGCAGCGGGTCGACGCTGAGATAGGGGTTTGACGGGCAGATGACGATCGCCGTCAGTGTCGGGTCCGCCAGCGCTTCGAGCATAGCGGGATACGGGCGGGCCTTATTCGCCCCGTCGAAGCGGATGGCGCGCACTTCCGGCGCGCACTGGCGTTCGACGAAATAGCGCTGGAATGCAAGGTCGCCCGCGGCGGTCCGCACCATCGTGCGCACGGGGTCGTCGCTCATCGGCAGCAGCCGCGCCTGTATGCCGAGCTTTTGCGCGAAAAGCTGCGTGACGGCCGACAGGCTCTCGCCCGCCGCGAGCATCCGCGTTCGCAGCACATGCGTTGCGAGGTCGCGGTCGCCCAGATTGAACCAAGTCTCGCCGCCGAGCTTGCCCAGCGCCGCCATGAACTGCCACGTCTCGCCGGCCAGCCCCCAGCCGCGCTCGGTGTCGTTCAGGCCGGCGAGCGTGTAGGTCACCGTGTCGATGTCAGGCGAGACATGCAGGCCGAGATGCTCGAAATCGTCGCCCGTGTTGATCGCGACGGTGAGGCAGCCGGGATCGAGGATGCGATAGAGGCCGAGCGCGAGCTTCGCGCCGCCGACGCCGCCGCACAGGGCCAATACTCTGGTTGTCGGCGCCCCGTTTGCCGGCACCTTGGCGTCAGCGTTGGCCATCGTCGCGTCCCCTGAACATGTCCTGCGACTTCGGGCGCACCAGCGCGCTTGCCGGTGACGCCTGCTGCTTCCATGACAGGCCGCGCAGCAGCACGGCAGGCCGGGCCTGCGCCGCCTGTCCCATGAGCAGAGAGGCGGCCGCCGCGATCTCGTCGGCGAAGCCGATCTGCGTCACGCGCAGCGCCCGGCCGAACAGGTCGGCGTCGCCGACGCAATCGATGACGGCGGGCAGGCCGGCCGCTCCGATCGCCACCCCCGTCACGCCGATGCGCCAGGGCCGGCCGAAGCTGTCGCTCACCACAACGCCGACATCGACGCCGAAATGCTGGTGTATCCGTTTGCGCATGGTTTCGCACCACGCGTCGGGATCTGCTGGAAGAAGAAGGACTTGCTCGTTTTCCGGCCGTTGCTCGACGTTGGATTGATCCACACCTGCATTCGCCATGACGAAACCGAGGCGGTGGGCGACGATGAGCACGCCGGGGCCGGCGGCGACCACTTCGGTAGTTTCCGAAAGGATGACCTCCACCAGCCGCGGGTCTTTCTCGACGCGTCGCGCAAGTTCGACGGCGCGCGGTGATGGCGCCACGTCCGCAAGGCGGATATATCGCCCCTCGGATTTCGAAACGATCTTCTGGGCGACGACCAGCACGTCGAGCGGTTCCGGCCGGACGGCGCTCGCCTCCATCGCGGAAATCAGCAGGGCAGGCAGATCGTCGCCGGGTGACACGAAAGGCAGCCCCGGCAGGGCCGTCAGGCTAAGCCCGGTAGGGAAATGGGCATTTTCGGGCGGTATCACGGCTCGGTCACAGGTCACGCAGATTCGCAGGGGCCATCTGGATAGCCGATGCGCGCGGCTTTGTCATAGCCTGAGCAGGAGCTTGTTCAACTGCTCGACGACTCGTCGAGAAACCGCCGCACGCCCTGCAGGTCCAGCGGTTGCGTGGTGTCCACATGATAGACAGGTCCGAATCCGCACGGTTCGGCGCGGGCGGCGAGTGCGACGAGCTCCAGGACATATTCCTGACCGGGATGCCCCGGCAGCCGCGAGGCCGCGCGCCTTCCGTAGCGCGCGCCGATCGTTTCGGGCGGTGCCGTGCACCAGATTTCCGAAACCCTCTCGATGCATTCATCGTCCATCAGGGACCGCACGAAGTCCTGCGGCTGGAAACCGAACCACGCATCCATGATGACGGTCGTTCCGGCCGGGGCGTCGCGCAGGATCGAGAACATGGCCTTGAGGCTCGCCCGGCCGAGCGTGCGGTTGAACGGCCGGTCGACGTTGCCGATCTCTTCCAGGAAGGGGTTCTTGATCGTGTCGAGTGACAGGACCGGCCAGCCCGTCGCACCGGCAAGGGCGGTCGCCACCCTGCTCTTGCCGCTCGCCGGAACGCCGTTGACCATCACCAGATGCTTTGCGCCCATCGTCGGGAGGCTCGCCAGCGCCGCGCCGATTACGCCGGCATCGTCGCCCAGTTGTGCGGCGACGACATCGTAGCTGAACCAGCCGGAAGGGTCGGGATGGGGCGAGAGGGCCGCCAACGCGGCAGCGCCCAGCCCGCCGCCAAGCAGCACGATTTCCGGCCCGGTGGTCGCAACAAGGCTGCCTATCGCCGCCCGCAGCGGCAGCGCCCACGCATCGAGGACGCTGGCCGCGAGCGTGTCGCCGCTCTCGCGGTGTGACAGCAGGTCGGCGGCGGTCGTCGTCGCGGGCAGACCCGCCTCGGCGATATGCGTGCCGAGCGCCGTGCCGGAACTGACGGTTTCGACGCAGCCGCGCCTCCCGCATTTGCAGGGGCGGCCCGCCGGATCGACGACGATATGGCCGAGTTGTCCTGCGACGCCGCCGCCACGAAAGATGTTGCCGTCCGCGAGCACGGCGCCGCCAACGCCCGTGCCGATCGTCAGCATCACTGCATTGCGCCGCCCGGTGGCGGCTCCGCAGCGGGCCTCTGCGAACATGGCCATGTGAGCATCGTTGTCCACGACGACCCGGCGGCCGAAACGCGCTTCGATCCGCTCGCAGACCGGCAGGCCGGAGAGGTCGACATATCCGCCCGACAGCACGCGCCGCGCGTTGAAATCCACCTGTCCGGGAATGCCGATGCCGATGCCCTCGACGGTGGCGTCGTCGACCTGCGCTATCAGCGCCTCGACGCGATCCAGCACCTCGCGCGGGTCCTGCGAACTCGGCGCGCGCGCGAACGCTGCGATCCTGCCGCCGGAATCGACCCGAGCGGCCCTTATGTTCGTCCCGCCAATGTCTACGCCGACGGCTGACCGCGCCATTTTGCGCCCTGTGCGCTCAGGCGACTTTCGCGGACGAGCCGCGATGACGCTCTATGATCGCCTGTATTTCGCGCAGGCGCGGCACGGCGATCGTTTCCAGCCGTTCGCGCGTGACGGTGCGGTCCAGCGAGATGCAATCCTTCCACAGGGAGCGGCCGGCGATCACGCCGGACGCGCCATTGGCCATGGCTATCTCCACCTGTCCGAGGAAGGTCTCATGGTCGACGCCGGCCGACAGCACCGCCCACGGCACGTCGCCCGCGAGCTTCGTCACCGCCGCGCAGGATGCGGCCGAGCCGGGGTAGGGCAGCTTCAGCACCTTGGACCCGACGTCGAGGCAGATGCGCGTGCCGCCCTGGATCAGCTCGGGAATCTTCGCCTGAAAGTCCTCCGGCTTTTCGTCGTCCAGCCGGTAGGTGAGGAATTCCACGACGAGCAGCAAATCCTCGCGCGCGAAATCAGCGATCACCTGCCTGAGAATCTCGATATTGTGCGTGTTGGCAGCCGGAATGTCGGAGCGCAGATAGACCATGATCTTGCCGCCGTTCGCGCCGAGCTCGCGCACCCGCCGCGCGTTGACGCCCTCGACCAGCTTTGAAAGCCTGTAGCCCTCCGGCGACGTGTCCCAGCCCGATGCGTCCAGCCCGATCAGCAGCGCCGTTGCGCGGTCGAGCGTTCCTTCATCGACGAGGGCGGGAACTGCGCAGACCGGGTCGACAAGAACGCAGGAGGCCCGGCTGGCCAGATATCTGGCGATGTCGGCCTTGGTATGCCCCAGCACGTCATTGCCGATCCTGGCCTGCTCCTGGGGATCGGCGGCCAGAAGGGTGCGCATGCCGCCGCGCTGGTCGCAGGCGATCACCATCATGGCACCGTTGTCGCCGCAGATCTGCTGATAGCCCCTGCGTTCCGCGGTGGTCATGGGTGCCATGTCTGAAAGCTCCGGTTTCGTGCGCTACGTACGTGTAACATATTGCTGAAATGAATTGCAATTGTCTCTCGCGCTCGATGACGAGCGCCTCGCCACGTTGAATACCTTATCACGGCTGGCGATGCGTGCACCGCCGAAGCGCTGTCGGGTAGAGAATTTTTCGGCGCGGAAATTTTCTAATTTGCCCGCATAAATCCCATTGACAGCCCTAGTGACCCTGCGGCTTAATTCGATGACGTCGAGCGGAGGATGCGAAGGCGTCCGTGCCTGAGGGCGCGGTGGAGGAAAGAAGCGGCCATCGCCGTCTTGCGTTAGCGCTCGCCGCATATGGCGCGCACGTCCGACTGCGAGGGATCGCTTTGCCGGGAAGGCTGTCGGGATGCCCGGGCCAGTCTTCAGTTCGACCCTATGCGCCGCCGCAGGCGTCGCGAGGCTCATCAAAGGGAGGAGTTCCATGGAACGTCGTTCAGTTCTCAAGTCCGCGGTGGCGCTTGCAGCCGTGGCGGCAGTCGGAGTGCCCGCAGGCACGGCTTTCGCGCAGGAGAAGCACTCCATCGCGCTTATCCCCGGCCTCACCACCGACGCGTTCTACATCACCATGCGCAAGGGCGCGCAGGCCGCTGCCGATGCGCTCGGCGTCGAGCTGATCTTCCAGGGCGGTCCCGAATTCAACCCCGTGGTGCAGGTGCCCGTGCTCGACGCGATGATCGCGCGCAAGCCGTCCGCGATCCTCATCGCTCCGACCGACACGACGCAGCTCGTCGAGCCGCTTCGCAAGGCCCATGACGCAGGTATCCCGGTCATCACCGTCGACACCTTCATCGGCACCGGAAAGTACCAGACCGGCGCGGGCGACGCGGACTTCCCGCTTTCCTACATCGCCTCGGACAACGTGCTCGGCGGCCGCATGGCGGCGCGCGCGCTCGCCAACGCCATCGGCGGCGAGGGCAAGGTTTACGTTTCCAACGTGAAGCCGGGCATCTCGACCACCGACCAGCGCGAGGAAGGCTTCAAGGCGGAGATGGCCGAGGCGTTCCCCAAGATCACGGTGCTCGAGACCCAGTTCAACGAGAACGACGCGAACAAGGCGGCAAGCCAGCTCCAGGCGGTCTTCTCGCGCAATTCCGACCTGAAGGGCGTGTTCGGCGCCAACCTGTTCTCCGCGCTTGGTGCGGGCAACGGCGTGCAGCAAGCCGGCCAGACCGGCAACATCAAGGTCGTCGCCTTCGACGCCCCGACCTCCATCGTGGACAACATCAAGAGCGGCCTGGTCGACGTCGCGATCGCCCAGCATCCGGCTGAAATCGGATATTACGGCGTCGTTTCGGCCTTCGCCCATCTGACCGGCCAGTCCATCCCGGTCGCAATCGGCACGGGCTTCACCGTCATCGACGCGGCCAATGTCGACGATCCGAACGTCGCGAAGTACATCTATACCGACTAAGGGCGGTACGGCTCCCCGCCTCGCGGGGAGCCGCTTCCTTCGCATTCCGTTTCATCCTTGGCCATGTCCACGGGTCGCTCCGTCGTGGGGAGCCTTCGAAATGAGAAGCCGATGACAGATTCCGATACCGCGGCCTCCCGGACGCCGGCGATCGGCGCGACAGGCGCAGATACGCATGTCCGCCCCCAGGCCGATCATGCGGACCGCGCCAAGACGCTGGTCCAGCGCATCGCCGACCTCCGTGCGTGGCTGTTTTTGCTCGCGCTGATACTCGGCTTCGAGGTGTGGGCCCGCACTTCCTTCGGCGGAACGTTCATTCTCAACCCATTCAATCTCCAGTCGATTGCGATCTTTGCCGTCGCGCCTCTGCTGCTAGCGACCGGCCAGACCTTCGTCATCATCTCCGGCGGCATCGATCTTTCGCTCGGCTTCATCATGGGGCTGGCGGCGGTGGTCGCGGCGCATACGATCAACTATCTGACGCCGGGGCTCGGAATGCCTGCCGCGGTGGTTATGGGCTTCCTGATCGCGGTGCTGGTCGCAGCCGTGCCGGGTACGATCAACGGGCTGCTTGTGTCGCGGCTGCGCGTGCCGCCCTTCATCGGCACGCTTGGCATGTTCGGCGTGGCGCGCGGCGTGGCCTTCCTGTTTGCCGGCGGCACGACGGTCCCGGTCCACAACTCGCTCTTCGCGACGATCGGCAACGGGCGCCTCATGAACGTGCCCTACATCGTCATTATCACGGCTATTTTCGTGCTGGTCATGCATTACCTGCTCAGCCAGACCCGTTTCGGCCAGCACAACTACGCCATCGGCGCGAACGTGCAGGCCGCGCGGCGCGCGGGCATCGACATCAAGTCGCATCTGCTGCGCCTTTACATCCTGTCGGCCTGCTGCGCGGGCCTTGCCGGCGTGCTTTATGCCGCGCGCTTCAACGCCGGCGCGGCGCAGGCGGGCGAGCCGCTGCTGCTCGACTCCGTCGCCGCGGTGGTGATCGGCGGCGCCAGCCTGTTCGGCGGCTCCGGCACCATCATCGGCACGGTGGCGGGAGCCTTCGTCATCGCGGTCATCCAGTACGGCCTGGTCTTCGTCAACGTCGAGCCGTTCTGGCAGTTCATCAGCGTCGGCGTCGTCATCATCATCTCGGTGCTGATCGATCAGGCGCAGCGCCGGTTCAGCGGAGGTCGCCAGGATGAATAGCGCTGCCCCCCTTCTCGAAGTAAGCCGCCTGTCCAAGCATTTCGGGGCCGTGCGCGCGCTCAACGAGGTGTCGCTGACTGTCCATCCAGGCGAGGTCGTCGCGCTGGCCGGCGACAACGGTGCGGGCAAGACGACGCTGATCAAGGCGATTTCCGGGGTCTACCGCCCGACCTCCGGCGAAGTGCGCCTGAAGGGCGAGCCGGTGAGCTTCGGCACCCCGCAGGAGGCGCGCGAAAAGGGCATAGAGACGATCTATCAGGACCTCGCCCTGGCCGACAACCTGACCATCGGCGGCAATATCTTCCTGGGGCGCGAGCCCATGCGCAGGGCCTTCGGTTTCCTGCCCGTGCTCGACCGTCCGAAGATGGCGGCGGCCGCGCGCGATACGATGGCGCTGCTCGATTTCCACGTCTCTCGCATGGAAGCGCCGGTGTCCAATTTCTCGGGCGGCCAGCGGCAGGCGGTGGCGATCGGCCGCGCCGTCTACTGGAACGCGCAGATACTCATCATGGACGAGCCGACCGCCGCACTCGGCGTTCCCGAGCAGCGCAAGGTCATCTCGCTGATCCACCAGCTCAAGGCGCAGGGGCGCGGCGTCATCTTCATCTCCCACAACCTGCAGGATATCTTCGCCGTGTCCGACCGCATCATCGTGCTGCGGCGCGGCGTGACGGCGGGCGAGCGGAAAATCTCCGAAACGACCCATGACGAAGTGGTCAAGCTCATGGTCGGCGGCTGACGCGTTGCGCGCCGACTGCCAGCCGCCCCGGACGGGACACCGGCGTCGCGCGCGCGCCATGGCCAGCCTAGGCCGACGACCGCAGGATCAGGTCGCCGTCCACGAGGACGTGCTCGCCGCGCGCTCTCTGCTGCGAGACCGTCTGGGCCGTGTCTATGCGCGCAAGCAGCATGTCCAGCGCACGCCGTCCCATCTCGGCGGTGTTCTGCTGGACGGTCGTCAGCGGCGGCCAGATATATTCGGACAGCGGCTGGTTGTCGTGGCCGGCGACCCGCAGGTCGCAATCGGGCTTGATGCCGACCTTGCGTCCGGCCTGATGGAGGGCGGCCAGGACGCCGAAGGCGACGCGGTCGTTGCCGCACAGCACCACGCGGGTTGGAAAGCCTTCGCGCCCGAGAATGCGCGAGGCCTCGACGAATGCGTATCGCTCGAAATCCCAGTCGTTCGACGGGGTGAGCGGAATGATGATGGGGTCCAGGCCGCGCCGCAGCATCGTCTGCGTATAGGCATTGCGCCGGTTGGGCGCGTTCGAGTTGACCCACGGCATGTCGAAATAGCAGGGAGGCTCCTCGAACCGGGTGAGATAGTCGGTGATGAGGGCCATGGACTGGTCGTTGTTGGTTCCGACGAAGTCCTCCTCCTCGTCGAACGGCGCGTCGATGAAAACGACCGGGATGTTGCGGGCGAGCGCCTTCACCTTGGCCCGGTGGCTGGCGTCCCCGCCGACTGGCGCCATGATGACGCCGGCGGCGTTGAGCGAGGACAGCGTCTCCAGCGCTTCCGCCTCAAGGTCGGCCCGGCCGTCGGAGGAAAACACGAAGGGCAGGTAGCCGCGCGTCGTGGCTTGCGATTCGATGCGCCTGCGCAGCCCCGTGTAGAACGGGTCCAGAGAGTTGGGGAAGATCAGCCCGATGATCTTCGTGCGTCGGCGGTTGAGATTGACAGCAAAGAGATTCGGCCGGAATCCGGTCTCGCGAAGGCCGATCTCGATCTTCTCCTTCAGCTTTGGACGGACGGAATCGGGGTTCTGGAAATATTTCGAGACAGTGGGCCGCGAGAGGCCGACAGCCTCCGCGAATTCCTCCATCGTCCGGATCTGTCTCGCCGTCACGGTCGCCATCTCTCCAAATCGGGGGTCGCAAAATTGACGATGCCAAACCCCGGAAGGAGGCAACGTTGCCAATACATTGACAACGTATCAAATAATTTGCCGCGAGATAATGAAAATCTTGCCTCGGATAAATTTAAGGAAGTGTCGCAGTGAGGGGTGAGCTTTCCCATGGGCTGGGATCGATGGGCGAACTGCTCGTAGAGTTCATATGCACGCAAAAGGACGGCCGCAACCTCCGGCCCTCGACCTATGCCGGCCCGTACCCGTCCGGCGCGCCGGGCATCTTCATCGATCAGGCGGCGCGGGTCGGCGCGCGTACGATCTTTTCGGGAGCAGTCGGCGACGACGCCTTCGGCCATGTGCTGCTCGACCGCTTCGCGTCGGTCGGCGTTTCGGACCTGCTCCTGCGCCGCGTCGCGGGCGTGCCGACCGGCTCGGCATTCGTCTCCTACAACACGGACGGCAGCCGCGACTTCGTGTTCAACATCGCGCATTCAGCGGCGGCGCATTTGCCGGTGGACGACGCGGCGATCGGCCAGTTCGCTGGCTTCGGCCTCGATGCCTTCCATATTTCCGGTTCGACGCTGGGCGACCCGCAAATGGCGAATGCGGCGCTCAATGTCTGCCGCGCGCTGCGCGACAAAGGCGTGGCCATCTCCTTCGACCCCAACATCCGCAAGGAGCTTCTGTCCGACCCCTCCTATATGGAGACGGTGCGGGCGCTGCTCGAAATTTCGACTTTCGTCCTGCCGAGCGAGGAGGATGCGGCCGTGCTGTTTCCCTCGCAGGATTTCGATGCCTATGCGGGGCGTCTCCACGCTGCCGGGGCGCGCTATGTGGTGCTAAAGCGCGGGGAGGCGGGCTGCATCGGCTCGGAGGCCGGCGGCACGACCGAGATTTTCGCTGCCCATCCGGTCCCGGTGGTGGACCCCACGGGAGCCGGCGACTGCTTCTGCGCCACCTTCGTCGCGCTGGCCGTATCGGGGCGTTTCCCGTTCCGCGAAGCGCTGCGTCGGGCCAATGCGGCCGGCGCGCTGGCAGTCGGCAAGGTCGGCCCCATGGAGGGCAACAGTTCGCTTGCCGAGATCGAAGCCTTTCTCGAACGGCCCGCACCGCAGGCGCAGGCGATGAAGACCCATCAGGAGTGACGGCGTGCCGAAAAAGCTCGACAGAAGACTGCGTGTTGGCGTGCTCGGTTGCGGACCGATAGCCCAGGCCGCGCATTTCGAAAGCTGCACCAAGGCGGCGAATGCCGACCTCTATGCGATCTGCGACGTCGCCGACGATCTGCGCGGACGCATGGCCGCGACCCACGCGCCGCAGCGCAGCTTTTCCGACTACGACGCCATGCTCGCCGACCCCGATCTGGAGGCCGTCATCATCGCGACATCCGATGCGTTCCATGTCCCTGCGGCGATCCGCGCGCTGGAGGCAGGCAAGCATGTTCTGTGCGAGAAGCCGCTGGCCACGAACGTCGAGGCGGCGGAATCGCTGAGAGCGATCGTCGCATCGAGCGGCAAGATGCTTCAGGTCGGCCACATGAAGCGTTTCGACGCGGGGCTGCAGGCCGCCCGCGCCTTCATCGACGACGGCATGGGCGAACTGACCGCGATCAAGGCGTGGTATTGCGATTCCACCCATCGCTATCCCATGACGGATGCCGTGCAGCCGCTGATGGTGACGAGCAGCAAAGCCCGCAAGCCCGCCGAGGACCCGAAGGCCGATCTGGAGCGCTACTACATGCTCGCCCATGGAAGCCATCTGGTCGATACGGCTCGCTTCTTCGCCGGCGACATCGCGGCGGTCGATGCGCGGCTCAGCAAGCGCGGCGGGATGTGCTGTTGGTTCGTCGATGTGGAGTTCGCCAGCGGCGCGCTCGGCCATCTCGACCTGACGGTCGCGGTACGCATGGACTGGCACGAAGGCTTCCAGATCTACGGCGCCAACGGCTCGGTGATCGGCAAGACGTTCAACCCCTGGTACTACAAGTCCAGCGAGGTGGACATATTCCACGAGGCCGCGGGAGAGTCGCGCCGCGTGCTGGGTGCGGACGGGCATTTCTACCGCCGCCAGCTTGAAGGTTTCGCGTCGGTGATCCTGGATGGCGCTCCGATGCACGGAGCCGACATCGATGACGGCATCGCGTCCGTGCGGGCGATGGCGGCGATCGCGCGGTCGTCGCAGACGGGCAAGCCGGTTTCGCTCGCCGAGGTTTCCGGAGAAATTTGATGCGACTGGGCATTTTCGCCAAGACATTTCCCGGCGTGGAGCCGCAACCCGTGCTGCGCGCTGTCGCCGAAGCGGGCTTCGAGACCGCGCAGTACAATTTCGCCTGCTCGGGCCTGCCGTCCATGCCCGAAAGAGTCGCGCCCGAGGTGGCGGCGGACGTGGTGCGGGCGTCGGCTTCGAGCGGCGTATCGCTGTGCGCCGTTTCCGGCACCTACAACATGGCGCATCCCGATCCGGTGGTGCGCGCCGATGGGCTGCGGCGGCTGGAAGTGATAGCCGCGTCATGCGCCTCGATCGGTACCAAAATGGTCACACTGTGCACGGGGACGCGCGATCCGCTCGACCAGTGGAGGTATCATCCCGACAACGGCTCGCCCGAGGCATGGCGCGATATGCTCGCCGAGATGGAAAAGGCCGTCGCCATCGCCATGCGCCACGACATCCGCCTCGGCATAGAGCCGGAGCTTGCAAACATCGTCGCCTCCGCTGCCGACGCCCGCCGGCTGCTCGACGAGATCGGCAGCGACCGGCTGGTCATCGTGCTCGACCCCGCCAACCTGTTCGAAGTGGCGGACATGGCGGCGCAAAGGTGTCTCGTCGCCGAGGCGGTCGACCTGCTCGCGCCTGATATCGCGATGGGTCACGCGAAGGACCGCAACGCCGATGGCTCCTTCGCCACGGCGGGGAAGGGCGTCATAGACTTTGCGCATTATCTCGCGTGCCTGCGCGCTGCTGGCTTCGACGGCGACCTCGTCGCGCATGGGCTGGCCGCAGACGAAGCGCCTGATGTCGCGGCCTTCCTGCGGGAACGGCTGGGATGAAGGTGGCGGAACTCGAACGCTTTCTACTCGAACGCGACGGCCTGTCGCTCGCAGCCTACGATTCAGGCGGCGACGGACTGCCGGTCGTCTTCCAGCACGGCCTTTGCGGCGACATCGCGCAGGTCGCGGATGCCTTCCCGGCGGACCCCGCCTTCAGGCTGTACGGGCTGGAATGCCGGGGCCATGGCCGCTCCGGGGCAGGCGACGATTTCTCCATCGCGCTCTTCGCGCAGGATGTCATCGCGTTGGCCGAGCGGATCGGGCGGCCGGTCGTGCTTGCCGGCATCTCCATGGGTGCCGCCATCGCCACCCGCATCGCGATTGTCCGCCCCGATCTCGTGCGAGGGCTGGTGCTTGCGCGTCCGGCTTGGGTAACGGAGGCCGCGCCGGACAACATGCAACCCAATGCCGAAGTCGGCGATCTGCTTGCGCGCTTCGCGCCGGAGAAAGCGCTTGCAGAATTCACAGCTGGCGCCACCCATGCGCGACTGGTCCGCGACGCCCCCGACAATCTGAACTCGCTGATCGGCTTCTTCCGAAGGGAGCCCATCGACGTCACCGCGCGGCTGCTGCGTGCGATCTCGGCGGACGGTCCCGGCATCACCGAGGCGCAGCTCGGCGCACTGTCGGTCCCGACGCTGGTCGTCGCGACGGCGAACGACCTTATCCATCCTCTTGCCCATGCCGGGCGGCTGGCCGGCCTCATTCCCGGCGCGCATCTGTCCGAAATCACGCCGAAAGGCGTCAGCAAGGACGCTTATCTCTCCGGCCTCCGCACGGCGCTCCGCGCCTTCCTGAAAGGATTCTGATCATGTCCCGCGCCAACTGGCTAGCCGAACTTTCGACCGGCCGCCTCATCGCCGAATATTCGATGTGGTCGGCGGACCTCATCAGGCTTGCGGACGATCTCGCCCGCATCGAAGGCCATGCCGACATACTTCACATTGATGTCGCGGACGGGCATTTCGCGCCGGCGCTGCTGTTCTTCCCCGATCTCGTCGCCCGCCTGCGCGACGCGACGCGCACGCCCATTCACGTCCATCTGATGGTCGCCGACGCCGTGCTGGTCGATCAGGCCGCGCAATTCGCCGATGCGGGCGCGGACCTTATCAGCATCCATGTCGAGAACGCGGCCGTCGCCGACGAAGCGCTCGACCTGATCTGCGGCCGCGGGCTGGCTGCGGGCGTCGTGCTGCGCGTTGAGACGCCGGTCGTGAACTGCCGACCCTATCTCGACCGCGTCGATTTCCTGACCCTTCTCGGAACGGCCATCGGCGTGAAGGGGCAGGGGCTCGATCCGGCGGCCGGCGATCGGCTGAGGCAGGCCGGCGGCCTGATCCGCGACAGCGGCCGGCGCATCGTGCTGGCCGCCGATGGCGGCATCCGCGACAACACCGTGCCCGTGCTGCGTGCCGCCGGGGCGGAGACGGTCGTCATGGGCTCGCTTGCCTTCGGCGCGGACGACCTGGCCGCCCGCATGCGCTGGCTCCATGCGCTGTAGGCTTTATATATTTACGCGTGAAAATTTATTTATTGACGGGCAGAAGTACCCTCTTTCATAGTCACTCCAAGAGGAAGCCCGCATAGACGAGGGAGGAGCGCTATGGGCGAGCAGCTTGCCGGCAAGGTCGTGCTTGTCACGGGCGGCAGTTCCGGCATAGGGCGCGCCATGGCGCAGGCGCTTGCGGCTGCCGGCGCGCATGTGGCACTGGTAGGGCGTTCGTCCACCCGTCTCGCGGAAGTCGCGGCCGGGCTCGGCGGCGAGGCGCTGGCCATCACGGCGGACCTGACGCAGCCCGGAGAGGTGAACCGCGTCGTGTCGGAAACCGTCGCGCGCTTCGGCCCAATCGACATCCTGCTTCCCAATGCCGGCCTCTACATACCGGGCGATGTCGCCGAGGGCGACCCCGACGCCTGGGACACCATGCTGTCGATCAATGTCAACAGCGTGTTCCGGCTGGTGCGCGCGGTTCTGCCCTCCATGATCGAGCGCCGCAGCGGGCATATCGTCATCACATCTTCCATATCCGGTCACGAGGCGATCCATTGGGAGCCGATCTATTCGGCCTCAAAGCATGCGATCCAGTCCTTCGTGCACGGGCTGAGGCAGCAGGTCGCGAAGCACAATATCCGCGTGGGCGAGGTGGCTCCCGGCGTCGTGCTCAACGAGCTTTGGGGCTATTCCGATCCGGCCGCCATCGCCGCCAAGGTGGAATCGCGCGAAGGGCTGCGGTCGGAGGACGTGGCCGACGCGGTGCTGTTCATGCTGACCCGTCCGGCCAACGTCACCATCCGCGATCTCGTCATCCTGCCGCAAGCCCAGGAACTCTAGGCCGTGAGCCGGTTCGACTACGTCATAGTCGGGGCCGGCGCGGCGGGCTGCGTCCTGGCCAACAGGCTGAGTGAGGACCCCTCGGTCAATATCGCGCTGGTGGAGGCCGGGTTCGATCGGAACGCACGCAAGGCGATCGTGCGCATTCCGCTGGCGATGGTCACCTTCATGGCCCCGGCGCTGGCCTTCCTCGGCGGGCCGAAATTCATGTCGTGGTTCAGGACGGAACCGGAACCCGGCCTGCAGGGGCGCACCATCGACCTGCCGCGCGGCAAGGGCACGGGAGGCAGCACGAACGTCAACGGCCAGATATTCATCCGCGGCCAGCGCGAGGATTTCGACGGCTGGCGCGACGCCGGCAATCCCGGCTGGGGCTTCGACGATTTGCTGCCCTATTTCCGCAAGCTTGAGCGCTTCGAGCCGCTGGCCGATCCGGCATCGGGCCGGCGCATCCGCGTCGACCGCCGGACATTCTACGATCAGGCCGATCCCGCCTATCACGGGACTGACGGCCCCCTGAACGTCGCGCCTCTGCGCAGCGTCAATCCACTGGCGCTGGCCTATCTCGAGGCCGCGCAACTTGCCGGCCACACGCTCAATCCCGATTTCAACGGAGCGAGCCAGGCCGGCGTGGGACTCTACACGTTCACGCAAAAGAACGGCGAGCGCGTCACGGCGGAGGGCGCTTATCTCGATCCGGTGCGCAACCGGCCTAACCTCACGGTCATTCCCGAAACGCGGGTGACGAAGATCCTGTTCGACGGGAAGCAGGCGACGGGCGTCGCATGGCGGTGCGGGACGGAGAGCGGGACGTTCGAGGCGCGCGAGGTCGTCCTGGCGGCGGGGTCTTTCGTGTCGCCGCATCTGCTCATGCTGTCGGGCGTCGGCAAGGCGAAGGAACTGGCGCGCCACGGCATCGCGCTGGTCCAGGACCTTCCCGGCGTCGGCGAGAACCTTCAGGACCATCTCGACGTGACGCTCGAATACCGCGCCAAGTCGATCGCACCTTACGGCATTTCCTGGAAGGCGCTGGCGCGCAATTTGCTTCACGTCGGCGACTGGATATTCCGCCGGCGCGGGCTTTTTTCCTCGACGACGGGCGAGGGCGGCGGCTTCGTCTCTACCGATCCGGCCGGCGAGCGCCCGGACGTGCAGCTTTTCTTCTGCACTGGCCGCGCGAACACGCAGGCAGCCTCCGGCTTCACCGGCCACGGCTTCCTCATGCATGTGTGCCAGCTTCGTCCGGGCAGCATCGGCAGGCTTTCCCTGAAAAGCGCCGACCCCGACGAGCTTCCATCCATCGTCTACAATTTCTTCCGTGGCGACAGCACCATGGAGGCCCTGCGCAAGGGCATCGAGCTCGCCCGGCACATCATGGCTCAAAAGCCGTTCGAGCCGCATCTGGATGCCGAAGTCGATCCCGGCCCGGACGCGCAGAGCGATGGCGCGCTCGACGCGTTCATCCGCGAGCGGGTCGGCACGCTGTTCCATCCTGTCGGCACCTGCTCGATGGGTCGAGGCGAGGACGCGGTGGTCGATCCCGAAACGCTGCGCGTGCACGGGCTGACCGGCTTGCGCGTGGTCGACGCGTCCATCATGCCGATGATCGTCTCCGGCAATACGGTTGCCGCCACCTATTGCATCGCCGAGAAGGGGGCCGATCTCATCAAGGCCGAGGATCGGGCCAAAGAGAGGGCAGCCTCTGCCGCCGTCTGAAAGGAAAGCTGCGATGTCGGATTTCAAGGGCAAGGTCGCGCTGGTCACGGGCACGACTGGTATCGGAAGAGCGGTCGCGCTGCGGCTCGCCAAGGACGGCGCATCGGTCGTCGCGCTCGGGATCGACGATGCCGGCAACGAGGCACTGGCTGCGGCCGGCGGCGACGCGATCCGCGTGCGCAAGGCGGACGTAGCCGAGCCCGATCAGGTCGAGGCGGCCTTGCGCGAGTTGGAGCAGACGTTTGGCGGGCTCGACGTGATCGTGAATTCGGCGGCGGTGCATCCATACGGCGACGCCGTTTCCACCGATCCGCAAACGTTCCAGCGCTGTCTTGCCGTCAATGTCGGCTCGATCCACCTCACGGCGCATTGGGGCGTGCCGCTGATGCGCAGGCGCGGCGGCGGCGCGATCGTCAACATTTCCAGCGTTCAGGGTCACGCCTGCCAGGTGGGGGTTGTCGCCTATGTCGCGTCGAAGGGCGCAATCCACGCGCTGACGCGCGCCATGGCGCTCGACTTCGCCGCCGATGGAATCCGTGTCGTCTCGGTCAGCCCCGGATCGGTCAGGACGCCGATCCTGGAGCTTGCGGCGCGCACGTTCGACGGTCCCGACGGGGATGTCGAGGCCGTTTTCGCCCGTTTCGGCGCGTCGCATCCGATCGGGCGCATCGGCGAGCCCGAGGAGGTGGCCGAGCTGGTCGCGTTTCTCGCCTCGTCCCGGGCTGGTTTCATCACCGGCTCCGACCATATCATCGACGGCGGCTTGACCGCGGGCATCGGCGTTCGCTGAAACGATCAGGAGGGATCATGACCGATCACCACAAGCAGCCAAGTTGGGTCGGCACCGAAGGGCCGCGTTTCGTGGAGCGCCCTGCGCATCGCCGCTGGCTGCTCGGCCATGCGACGGAACTGCTGGAGTTCTTCCGGGCCGGCGGCTTCAACCCGGCGGGCGGCTTCTTTCCGCTGGACGATGCGGGGCGGCCCTATCCTCCGGAAGGCAAGAACGGCGTCCTGCGCCAGATCCACGACACCACGCGCACGGTCCACTGCTTCGCCATCGCGCATCTTCTCGGTCTGCCGGGCGCCGACAGGATGATCGACCACGGGATGGAGTTCCTCTGGACGCACCACCGCGACCAGAAGCATGGCGGCTATTTCTGGGGTGTCGACGACGCATCTGCGACCGACCCGAGGAAGCAGGCCTATGGCCATGCCTTCGTGCTGCTCGCTGCGTCGTCGGCCAAGGTCGTCGGCCATCCGCAGGCCGACAGGCTCCTGGCCGACGCTACGGAGATCCTGCGAACACGCTTCTGGGATGCGGCCGCAGGAGCCTCGACCGAGGAATACGCGGCCGACTGGGCGCCGCTCGGCGACTATCGTGGCCAGAATTCCAACATGCACCTGACCGAGGCGGTGATGGCCGCCTATGAGGCGACGGGAGAGCGGATCTATCTAGAAATGGGCGAGAGCATCGCCTCGCTCATCATCGGTCGACACGCGCGCGAGCAGGGCTGGCGCGTCGCGGAGCATTTCACTGCCGACTGGAGGGTCGACCGCGACTATGAAGGCGACCCGACCTTCCGCCCCGCCGGCACCACGCCTGGCCACGCGCTGGAATGGAGCCGGCTTCTCGTCCAGCTCTGGGAGCTTGGCGGACGCTCGTATGGCTGGCTGATCGACGCGGCCCGTCAGCTTTTCCTCAAGACTGTGGAGATCGGCTGGGACGGTAAAACAGGCGGCTTCTACTACACGCTCGACTGGCAGGACCGGCCCGCGCGCGAGGACCGGTTCTGGTGGCCCTGTGCCGAGGGGATCGGAGCGGCGGCCGTGCTTGGCGCGGTCGGTGACGATCCGCGCTTCGAGGAATGGTATCGCCGCATCTGGGATTTCACTGCCAGCCATCTTATCGACCGCGAGCATGGCGGCTGGTTCCCGGAACTGGATTCGTCGCTTAAGCCGGTCAACCGGGTGTTTCGCGGTCGGCCGGACCTTTATCACGCGCTGCAGGCCTGCCTCATTCCGCTGCTGCCGCCGGATGGCAGCATAACGCGCGGACTGCTCGACCCGGCCGTTGTCGGGCGGCTTCCCGCCGGCCTATAAGCGCGCCATGTCCGCGCGTTCCGGCGCGGGCGCAAACCTGCCGAGGTACGTCAGATGAGCGGGAACCTTTTCGCCACGGTCGAGGGCCGCATAGACGACCCGTCTCGGCCGTTTCTGATCGTAGAAGGCAAGCCGCCGGCCGGCTATGGCGACATGCTGGATCTCTCCGCCCGCTATGCCAACGCTCTCGCGTCGCTGGGCGTTCGGGCGGGCGACCGCGTGGGCGTCCAGACCGGAAAGCAGGCCGACAGCGTATGGCTCTATCTCGCGTGCATGCGCGTGGGCGCGGTCTATCTTCCGCTCAACCCCGCCTATACGGGAGCCGAGGTCGCCTATTTCGTCTCGGATGCCGAGCCCGCGCTGATGGTCTGCGAGGCCGGATCGACCGCGATGCTTCGCGAGGCGCTGGGCGACGCCGTGCCGCGCATCGAGACGCTAGACGCGTCGGGCGAGGGTTCCCTGCAGAGATTGGCGGCGACCATGCCGGCTGCCTTTGCAACGGTTTCGACCGATCCCGATGACCTTGCCGCGATTCTTTACACTTCAGGCACGACCGGGCGTTCCAAGGGCGCGATGATCACACATGAGAACCTGCGCTCGAACGCGCTCGCGCTGGCCGACATATGGCGCTTCACCGCCGACGACATATTGCTGCACGCACTGCCGATCTTCCACACGCACGGCCTCTTCGTCGCGATCAACACGGTGATGCTGTCCGGCTCGTCGATGATCTTCCAACCGAAATTCGATCTTGACGCTGTGCTGGCGGCGCTGCCCGGCGCGACCGCCATGATGGGCGTGCCGACCTTCTACACGAGGCTTCTGTCGGACAGGCGCTTCGACCGTGCCGCCGCAGGACACATGCGGCTGTTCGTATCCGGCTCGGCGCCGCTGTCGGCCGAGACGCATCGCGCCTTCACCGCGCGTACGGGTCACGCGATCCTGGAGCGCTACGGCATGACCGAGACCAACATGATCACGTCCAACCCCTATGACGGCGAGCGCCGTCCGGGCGCGGTCGGGTTCGCGCTGCCTGGCGTTTCGGTGCGCATCGCCGATCCCGAGACGGGCAGGGCGCTTGCGCAAGGCGAGGTCGGCGTCATCGAGCTCGCCGGACCGAACGTCTTCAAGGGATACTGGCGCATGCCTGAAAAGACCGCGCAGGAGTTTCGCCCGGACGGATGGTTCATCACCGGCGATCTCGGCTACAGCGACGCTGATGGCTATGTCGTCATTTCGGGACGCGCCAAGGACCTGATCATATCGGGCGGCTTCAACGTCTATCCCGCCGAGGTCGAGAACGCGCTGGACGCGCTGCCTTCAATCGCCGAGTCGGCGGTCATCGGCCTGCCGCATGCCGATTTCGGGGAGGCGGTGACGGCGGTCGTCACCGCGCGAGAGGGGCAGGTCATAGACGAGGCAGCGGTGCGCGCGCGGCTGGAAGCGGTGCTTGCCCGCTACAAGCTTCCGAAGCGCGTCCTCGTCAGGGACGCGCTTCCGCGCAACGCGATGGGCAAAGTCCAGAAGAATGCGTTGCGCGAGGAATACTCCCGGCTCTACGAAGGCTGAGCGCCAAGCCGCCTGTCGTCAACGCCGGATGCGGCGCATGTCGGTCACGCGTCCGGTGCGCGAATTGATGACGATCTCGAAGCGCTGGTTTCCCCGCCATGCGCGATAGACGAAGTGGCGTCCACGGCAGTCGATGGAGCGGACGTCCCTGAAGCCGCGGTTGCGAAGGATTCTTGCGCCCTGGCTGCAGCTGATGGCCCGGCCGTGATTGATGCTTGAGCCGATCGTGATGTTGACGGTCACAGCCTGTGCAGGCGTCGGGATGGCGGGGAGCGCCAGAAGGCCGAAGGCTATTCCCAATGCGGCCACGATGTTCTTGCGCATGTCGTCTCCTTGAGATTGGTCGATCAGATCAGTTGCGGGCGTCCAAGACCCTGCTTATTTCGAGGCGGTCAGTTTTCCAACGACATTTCCCTGCCCGTCGAGGAGCACGAGGTCTCCAGCGTCGATGCGAAAGGTGGCCGTCTTGCCGAGCGCTTCGTGGAACGCGAATTCCTGCTGCGACTTCGCTTCTTCGCATGCCATCATCGTGGAGGCCAGATTGCCGAACTTCAGCGTGTCGCCCTTGACGGTCACGCCGCCTCGGAAACGGTTGCAGCCGCCATTCCCGTGCGCGTTGCCTTCCTCGTCGAAGCCGAGCGACGAGCCGATCGCCGGGTCCACGTCCTTGCCGTTGAGGGTCGTCAGGATCCACTCGGTGCCGGCCAGCGGAGATTTGCCGGGATTTTCGCCGGTTTCGGCAATCCGCATGACGGGCGGGCGCTCCATGAGCGAATCCATATCCGGGTGAGTTGCGGGCTGCGCAGCGAATGCGAGCCCCGACGCGACGATGATCTGTGACAGGAAAATAGCGGACATCCATTTCTCCACGGACTGGAAGCAACATGCCAGCCGGCACATCGCCTTTGCGACAGGGATACTTCACCTGGCTGGGCAGCGACAGTCCATTTCTTTGCGATTTTTTGTGCCCGGGCCTATACGCTTTCGGGCAGGTATATGCCGAAGGGCAGATAGCAGTCGGCGATGCGCGTTCCGCCTTTCGGCGACAGGCTTTCGGCCATCAGCCGCACGACCTCCCGGCTGATGCCCGCTATCGGCGTATCGATCACCATCGTGACCGATTTCTCGGCCAGCGCGGCGCGTGAAAGGGCGGTCAATTCCTGGCAGATCGCAACCGGCCGGCGTTCGGGTGAAAGCGCGCGCATCGCCGATACCGCGCCTTCCATGCCGCCGCCGGCCACATAGAAACCCGCGAAATCCTCGTGCCGGTCCGCGAGGTCGAGCAGTGCGTCGTGGGTGAAGCGGTCGTCCTCGAGGTTGACCAGCGTTTCCAGTACGCGAAATTGCGGCGCTTCCTCGCGGAAATAGGCGCGGAAGCCCATCTCGCGCGCCTCATGGCCGTGGAAGCGGTGGCTGCCGACGAACAGGGCGACCTTGCCGGGCCGGCGCGCGCTGTTTGCGATCATCCAGGCGGCGGTGCGCCCGACCTTGCCGTTGTGGACGCCGACATAGGCGCGGCGCATGCCCGCACCGACGTCGGAGAGCAGGGAAAACACCGGCACGCTGCGCGCGGTGCACTGCGAGATCGCGGCGCCGATCGCAGGATGCTCGGGTGCAACGATGGCGACCGCCATGCAGCGGTGCGAAAGCGAGATCAGCTTCTGCGCGATCTGTTCCGGCGCGTCCGGAGCCTCGCGCTCGAGCAGGAACACGCCCCGGAAGTCGGTCGCCTCGGCCACCGCCTGCGCGAGCTGGCGGGCAAAGGCGTCGTAGAAGGGCTTGCTGGTGTCAAGCAGCAGGAAGCCCATCCGGTACTCGGGCAGGTCCTCGAGCCGGCGACCAATCAGCCCGGACGCGTGATATCCGATCTGAAGTGCTGCCTCGTGGACGCGGCGCGCAGTTTTCGGCCGGACATGGGCGCGTGCGTTCAGAACGCGGTCCACCGTGGCGACGCTGACGCCTGCCGCTTGCGCGAGTTGCTCGATGGTGGGACGGTTCGCCATCCTAAAATTGCGCCCTTCCGGTATTTGATGGAAATGATAGAAAACACATCAAGCTTGTTGATGGCATATCTCATGAAATATATATGCCGGGCAAGGACCGGCTGTTTCGACTTCTAAAAAATCGCCGGCCAGAGGAGGATGCGAAATGAGCGCTGCTGACATGGACATGCCGGCCAGGCCGAAGCGCGACTACAGCCTCGTCGGCGAGAGCACCCGCCGCGCTGTCGAAACGGGTCTGGCCTCGGCCGAGTGGTATCATACGGACATTCCGCGCAAGACCATGAAGGATCTCATGCAGCGCTCCGACGGGCCGGCGATCCGCGACACGATCCTCTGGATCGCTTTGATCCTCGGATCGGCAGCAGGCGCGATCTGGTTCTGGGGCAGCTGGTGGTGCGTTCCGTTCTTCTTCGTCTATGGCGTTCTTTATGCCTCATCGAGCGATTCACGCTGGCACGAATGCGGGCACGGCACCGCATTCCGCACGCGCTGGATGAACGACGTCGTCTATCAGATCGCCTCCTTCATGCAGATGCGCAATCCGGTCCAGTGGCGCTGGAGCCATGCGCGGCACCATACCGACACGATCATCGTCGGCCGGGATGCGGAAATCGCGGTGATGCGTCCGCCGGACCTGCTGCGCGCCGTGCTCTCCTTCACTGGCATCCTCGACTTCGTCTATCTGCTGCCGACCCTTTTCCGGCAGGCCGCCGGCCGGCTGTCCGAGGACGAGAAGAGCTATATCCCGGAAATGGAGCGCCACAAGGCGATCGCGGCGGCGCGCTGGCATGTCGCCATATATCTGGCGACGGTGGCGCTCGCCCTCTACACCTGGTCGTTCCTGCCGCTGATGCTGATCGGCCTGCCGCGCCTCTTCGGCACCTGGCACATGGTGCTGACCGGCCTTCTCCAGCATATCGGACTGGCCGACAATGTCGTCGACCACCGGCTGAACTCGCGCACCGTCTACATGAATCCGATCAGCCGCTGGATCTACTGGAACATGAACTACCATGTGGAGCATCATATGTTCCCGATGGTGCCGTACCATGCGCTGCCCAGGCTGCATGAGCTTATCAAGCATGATCTTCCGGCGCCCAACCCGTCCATGTGGCACGCCTACAAGGAGGTATGGCCGGTGGTGCTGAGGCAGCTGCGCTACGAGGACTATTACCTCAAGCGCGAATTGCCGCCTACGGCTCGACCCTACAAGGAAGAGTTCCACAACGTCACCGTCCCGACCGCGGCAGAGTAGAAGTCTCCCCCGACACGCCACGCAAACCGCGCCCGCGCCGGCGCGCTACGAAGCAGACTGGAGAAAACGCACCATGGCCGAATGGGTACAAGCCTGCGCCGCTGACGATGTCGACGAGGAAGACGTCATCCGCTTCGACCATGCGGGACGCACCTTCGCGATCTACCGCTCGCCCGACGACGAGTATTTCGCGACCGACGGTCTGTGCACGCATGAGCAGGTGCATCTGGCCGACGGGCTCGTGATGGACGACATAATCGAGTGCCCCAAGCACAATGGCCGCTTCAACTACAAGACAGGCGCGGCCAAGGGCGCGCCGGTCTGCATCAACCTGAAAACCTATCCGGTAAAGGTCGAATCCGGTAACGTCTTCATCCAGCTGGACTGACGGGATGGATCGTCCCGGCATCGTCATCGTGGGGGCCGGCGAGTGCGGCGCCCGCGCGGCCTTCGCCTTGCGCGAACAGGGTTTCGACGGGCCGGTGACGCTCGTCGGCGAGGAGCCGCATCTTCCCTACGAGCGGCCGCCGCTGTCCAAGGACGGCATGAGCCCCGACGCGCCGGGCATGAAGACGATCGCCGACGCCGGGCGTTTCGAGGTCGGCGGGATAGACCTCGTGCTGTCGGCGAACGCCGTCTCTATCGACCGCGCCGCGAAGCGCGTGGAGCTCGGCGATGGCAGGCGGATCGTATATGAGACGCTGCTGCTCGCGACCGGCGCGAGGCCGCGCCGCCTTGCGCTTGCCGAAGGGTCCAAGCACTGCCTCACTCTGCGCACCCATGACGACGCGGGCGCGATTGCCGCGCGCCTGAAGCCGGGCGCGCGCATCGTCATCATCGGCGGCGGCTTCATCGGCCTCGAACTCGCG
>WPCJ01306660.1_pt1 | contig 83475 bp, 91 predicted proteins | sample 5399831 | NCBI WGS metagenome assembly WPCJ01 (sample SAMN12869470, study PRJNA574797) | sludge metagenome | isolation source: wastewater treatment of pH10 | place: China:Beijing | collected 2019-05-20
GACCGGTTGGCCCCGCAGGCAGCACCGGGCCCGTTGGCCCCGCTGGTCCCAAGGGCGATTCCGGCCCCATCGGCCCCAAGGGCAACGCTGGTCCCACCGGTCCGGCCGGCCCCAAGGGAGATACCGGGCCCGTAGGCCCCAAGGGCGATGCCGGCCCGGTCGGCCCGGCCGGCCCGAAGGGCGATCCGGGTGTTGCCGGCCCCAGGGGCAATACCGGCCCCGCTGGTCCAAAGGGCGATGCCGGACCGGTCGGCCCGGCTGGTCCAATGGGCGAGATCGTTCCGGCAACACCGTCACCGTAAGCGGCTGATCGCGTAGTCGGTCTCGGGAAAGCGTCGTTCCGTACCGGTTCGGCGCCTTCGCCATGCCGCCACGGCATGGCGCGAAGCATCGTGCTTTCCGCACCTGCCGAGGCTTGGTCGTTCTGGCCGCGCTTGCCGGCTGCGCGACTTGCTCGCCGCTGTTTCGGCGCGATCGTGGTGGCGATCGTGCTCGAAACGCTCAAGACGCTCGGCCGTCACTGAGCCCCGCGGAACGGTGGTCGCGCAAGCAAGTTGCTCCTCGATCAATCGAGGAGACGATCATGAAAACCACACTCGCTCTTGCCGCGCTGTTCGCAACGGTTTCATTCGAGGCGCTGGCGCAGGATCGAACCATTGACGGCAAGGCCGTCCCCGAGAGTCAGGCCGCAGCCGTGGAAAAGCTCTGTGCGGAGTTGCAGCTCCAGCAGGGCGCCACCGGCACCCAGGAGCCGGAGACCAGCATAGACACCACGACCAAAGAGCAGCTGACGCCGAATGCCGAAGCGCCAGGTGAGCTGGATCTGTCGACGATCACGCTCGAACAGTGCGTCGCCGGAGGCTTCGTCGAGACGCCGTGAGGAACCAGTTCCCGGGACGCATGTTCTAAGTTGAACCTCACAAGGAGAGCGTCGTGGGTATCCTCTGGACAATCTTGATCGGCTTCATCGCGGGCGTGCTCGCCAAGTTCATCGTGCCCGGCCCAACGGGTCCGTCAGGCTTCATACTGACGACAATCCTGGGCATCGTGGGCGCATTCCTTGCAACATTCCTGGGCCAGGCTCTCGGCTGGTACACGGCGGGCGAAGGCGCCGGCCTTATCGGCGCTGTGGTCGGCGCGGTGATCATCCTGCTCATCTGGGGCGCGGTCGCGCGTCGGCGAGCATAGGAGGCTAAATTGGCAAATAGAACTCCCTCACTGCTGGCACTACTCGGCCTTCTCGCCGTCGCGGGCTATCAGCACCGCGACAAGATCGGAGAGGCTATCAAAGGGCTGCAAGGCGCCGGTGGCGGAAGCAACGCCCAAGGTGGCGGCCTCGGTGGCCTGCTCGGTGGTCTCGGCGATCTGCTGGGCGGGGACCGATCGAAGAACGTGTTGAGCGGAGGCCTCGGCGACCTTCTCGATAGTTTCAGGACGTCCGGCCAGAAGGAAACCGCAGACTCCTGGGTAACCCCAGGCGTGCCAACAAAGGGTTTGCGTCCCGATGAGGTCGCCAGTGCCATTGGCGAGGAAAACCTGACCGAGCTTTCACAGCGTACCGGTCTTGGCCGAGCCGAGCTGCTCGAGCGGCTGGCAACCGCTATTCCTGAAACAGTCGACCGCATGACACCCAACGGGAACATGCCGAACGAAGATCAGGCACGCGGCTTTTTCCAGATTTAGCAGTTGTCTATCGCAAGCCGCTAAGAGCCGCCGGGGAGCCAACTCGGGCCGCGCAAATTGTGACGATGTCTGAGGTGCCTTTCCTGACGCCCAGACGTTCCTCGGACCCCGGCCATGCCGGGGTCCATCCATTTGGAGCGTCGGCCAACGCCTCAGTGCGGCGGGTTGCGAAGTGCCGATGAGGGGTGCTCACCCGCTGGTCAGCCAGTGCCCGGTGATGATCGCGAAGACCACGGCCGCCGGCCAGCGCAACGGCCATCGCCACAGCCACGACAGCAAGCCATTGCGGCAGGTCGCCTTCAGCACCAGCGGCAGCTAGCACAGCCCGGTCAGCAACGCAGCGGCCGCTACGATGGCCACCGCCGGTTCATACGCGGGTATCCCGACCGATATTTCCTGACCTCCACCGGCCGCTCGGCGACGCTCTCGGCGTTTGATTCTGCAATGCCGCTGACAGCCGTTGTCAGCGAGATTTCAGACCAAAAAAGCCCGGAAATGCAGGGAACTCAGCCTTTTAAAGTACGTTCTCGAACTAATCGAACACGGAGCTGAAAGTGGCCCATTTCATCCTGCCTGTCGTGATGCTGCTGTCAGTGACGTGCGTTTTGGGTGCGGTAACCGTCGGCGGGGTCAACTTCACCCTCGACAAGGTGGCTAAGGCCGCCATGTCGGCTCCCGTGAAAACCAACTTCAAGCCGAGCTACGTCGCGGTTCTGCCGCCGACCAAGGCCGAGGCGCTCGATATTTCCCGACTTACCCCGGTTGTGAACCGAGCTGCGGATCAGCCGACTGCGGCCATGGAGGCGCGTACCGTCTTCACCCATTCGGTTGCGGTGGAGTCACTGCGGGTCCGCAGCGGCCCGAAAAAGACCATGCCTCAACTCTTCGCCCTGAAGGGCGGTACCAAGGTGAACCTGCTGCGTGAGGAGCGCGGCTGGGTGCTGATCGATGCCGGCTCGGGCAAACAGGGCTGGGTCTACGGCAAATTGCTCCGCCCAATCGAAGGCACCGCGGCGGCGCTCCAGTAAGCGGGCCTTGAGCCCGCCGATGCTGCCTCGACGAGGAGCATCTCAAGGCAGTGGCCAGGCCTCCTCCCTTGGTGGGTCAGGCCGCTGCCGCACATCTGGCAGAGCAAAGAAAGGAAAAGAACATGAAACCACTGCTGCTCTCTGGACTGCTGCTCATGTCGGCATTCGCCGCCATCCCCGCCGTCAGTGCTGCCGAAGCCGTCAGCTCGGTGAATGTCCGCTCCGGACCCGGCACCTCCTATCGCGTGGTTGATCGGCTCGTCCGCGGCGAGAACGTCAACGTGCAGCGCTGCCGTTCCAGCGGCTGGTGCTACATCACCCACCCCGGCCCTGACGGTTGGGTATCTGCGCGCTATCTCGTCTCCAACGACTTCGCCGACGATTACCCGTCGAGCCGTCGTATCCGTCCCGACATCAGCTTCAGCATCATCATCGGTGATGGGGGCTTCGGTGGCGGTGGCGGTGGACCGCGCGAAGAGCTGGTCTGCCTAGTCACTTTCTTCGAGCCGGAGGATGTAGCTGCCGGCCGCGACGCAGACGTGCAGCGCGCCCGTGTGCTGCCGCGCAGCGAGGCTGAACGCCGTGACGGGCCTAATGATCGACAGGCCATCTTCGACTACGGCACCGATCGCCAGACCCGCGAGACCTGCAGCTATCTCGACAACCTGAACTGACGAGGTTGAGTCGCGCCAGCCCGCCTTGTTCGCGCGACCCTAGCAGCGGGCACCCTGCACCCGGAGCGCCCGCTGCGATTGTCTCACCCCGCTTGACGCAACGGCACCGGCTCGGTGGCAGGAGGCTCCCTGGGCATAATCCACCTGAGTTGGTAGCGCGCGCTGCCGCAGTTGGGGCAGCAGAGTTTCCGATCGACCTGATCGATCGGAAAGGTGTGCCCCAGCCCAGCCACCAGGCTCCGTAAATCGATGACATAGGGCTCACGACAGGGCTTCACCGATTTCAGCCCCTGATGACTGCGTTGGCAGGTGAGCACTAGGGTCCAGCCGGCGTGATAGGCCGAACCGAGATACTCCACCGCTCTGGGTGCCGCGCGATTGGCAAAGCGTGCATCGCAATCCTTGCCGGGAAACCGCAGCGCCAGGGAGCAGTTGCCGCGCATCGCAACAAAGCGCCGTACGTCGGCCATGGGCGGGTTGCCATAGAGCTTGCGCAGGGTCGCGACCGAGTAGTCGCCATGCCGATCGCAGCTGGCGCACCTGATCTGCAAGCGGTGGAACCGATAGTCAGCCAGGTGGCGGGCAAGCAGTGGATCGGAGTCATGCATGGCTCACGGCTACCGACTTGTACGAAGCGGTCACAAGCGCCATGCACATGCCGTAGCCATACACTTCCCCGTGGGCGCTATCGCGCGGGAAACCGGTGGAACCAGCTGCACCGTTGCAGATTGGAGGTGAAGTCTCCACCATCTCAGCTTTGTCGCGCAGCAGACCCCGACACGTGCTCCCCCGCGTCGGGGTCTCCCATTTCGCGGCGGCGAGGCCGAGATCGTGCGGACAGTAGGAACGCTGTGCACACTCCCGGGAACTGCAGCCACACAACGAAGTTCGGACCTTTGGCGGAGTGCAATCAGAGGAACCAACAACAATGAAGAACACACACCTTCTCGCGAGTCTCGCGATAGCTGCCTTATTGGCCGCAGCTCCCACCGGCTTGTCGCTTCCCTTCACCTCCACTGCTGCACAGGCCCAGGAGGCCCGAGTCAGCTTCAGTGTATTCTTCGACCAGTTGCGGCCGCATGGCATCTGGGTGAAGCACGCCAAGTACAAATATGTCTTCTGTCCCAAGGTCGATGCGAAGTGGCGCCCCTACACCAACGGGCGCTGGATTTTCATCCGGGATCGCGGCTGGTACTTCGACTCCCGGGAGCCGTTTGCCTGGGCTGTCTATCACTATGGCCGCTGGGTGGATGACGATCGTATCGGCTGGTGCTGGGTACCGGGCAACCACTGGGCTCCGGCCTGGGTGAGCTGGCGGCGCAGCAACGATCATGTCGGCTGGGCCCCGTTGCCGCCGGAAAATGACGGCTTCCAGATCAACATCAAGGTCACCGTCGGCGAGCCGCCGGAACGCGACTGGGTCTTCGTGCCGGTACGTTCGTTCCTCGAGCCTGATCTCGAGGTCAAGATCATCATCGCTGACCGCGATCCGGAGATCTTCCGTCACACCGAGTTCGTCGGCCCGGTCATCATCCAGAACAACGTAGTGATCAACAACGTCATCGACATCGATTTCATCCAACAGCAGACCAATCAGCAGGTCACGGTGGTGGAAGCGCAGTCGACCACCGACCCTGCGGGGGTGACCACCGATGCGGCGGCCGGCACCATCCAGGTATTTGCACCCACCGTCGACGAACCCAAGGAGGAGGAAGCTCCGCCCGAAGCCGTCGAGCCCGAGCAGGCACAGGAACAGCTGGGTAAACCCGCCGAGGGTGAAGTCCCGGCAAAGGAAGCCGCTCCCGCTGAGGGCGAGGCCGCCCCGGCGGACCAGGCCCCGGCGGCCCCGGCCACCGAATGTCCTGAAGGCCAGCAACTGGTCGAAGGCAAGTGCGTTCCCGCCGGCGAACAGCAACCGGCTGCCGAACAGCCTGCCGCTGAACAGCCCGCTCAACCTGCGGAAGCGACTCCTGCCGAGGGCACGGCTCCGGCAGAACCGGCCGACCAGAACGCCGCCCCGGCCGATCAGGCGCCAGCCGCCGAGCCAGCCGTCCCGGCTGAAGAGACGGTGACCTGCCCCGAAGGCCAGCAACTGGTCGAGGGCAAGTGCCTGCCCGTCAAAGGCGAGCAGCAGCCGGCTGCCGAACAGCCGGCTGAACAGGCGGCACCGGCCGACGAACAGGCAGCGCCTGCCGAAGAGGCGGCACCAGTCGAGGAGGCAGCACCGGCCGAGGAAGCTGCTCCCAGCAACCAACAGCCGCCCTGCCCCGAAGGCCAGCAGTTGGTGAACGGCAAGTGCGTGCCCATCGATGTTGAGGCGGCTCCGGCCCAATAACCTGCAATCGCGGCGGGGTACGCCCCGCCGCCCCTTCCCATCGGTTCTCAGACGACGTGCCCTTCACCCTGTTTGTAACTGACGACACCAACCGGCAGTGGCGGGCGCCCTGCCTGCTGGTCATGGGCGACGCGCAGCAGCTGCCGCCGCACCCCGACGGCAAGACCTGGCGTTGGGCGCTGACTTCGAGCGAAGACCCACGCGGCGTCCTGGTCGGGCGGATGCTCATCAGCGTCCTGAAGCGGCGGGGCTGGGTGATCTCCGAGCTGCCGGTCGAGCAGCTGCTGCGCAGGCGCGCCGTCGCTCCCGACCGCGAGCCGGTGCCGCTGCTGCCCCCCGCCGAATGTGACAAGGCGCAGTCCCGGTCAACTCATGAAGGCTAGCGGGCCGCTCATTTGGGATCACGTTATCATGGGTTAATGCCCCTCCCGGCGCGAGGGGGGAGGATGCCTTTCAACTGATAGGACGGATTGATGAGCACTCCTGACGTTCCCTACCGCCGCGCCACCAATACCGATGTCAGCCTCAGCCGCCAGGTGGTGGCCAAGGTGCATCCGGTGCGCGAGCGGATCGGCAGTTGGCAATCCTCAGCAGTTCGTCTCCGGACCCACTACCAGTTCGAACAGACCGGCACCGGCAAGGAGCAGCTGGCGCAGGAGGCGCACGAGCTGCTGCAGGAGGTGACGAGGACGGCGGACGAATTGAACGCCGAGGCCGCTGCCTTGCCAGAGATCGTGACCCACCATTCGCGCTTTCAGGACGTGGTGCGGGCGTTGGATTCGGTCCGAGCGACGCTCGAGAGCATCCCCGCACCGGCGCAGCAGGCGCCCCGTCAGTAGGCGCGAGGACTATTTTTCGAGTTCGTCGGAGAGATTTCTTGACCACAGGAAGCCAATCAGCGCGCCTTTCACCGGCCGGATGATGGCGAGCGGCACCAGCACCGACAGCGGAACCAGCACAGCCAGGTAGATCAGCGGGCTGGCCCTGCCGTTGAGTTCCATATCGAGCATCACGAAGACGATGACATGCGCTACGATGGTGATCACGACGAAAGGCAGCAGCAGCCCGGCATTGTACCGCCCCAACGGCTCGCCGCAGACCGGGCAATGATCAGCCTGCTGCAAGAAGCCGGCGAAAAGGTCGCCTGCCCCGCAACGTGGACATCGGCAGATCAGCCCTCTGGCGATGGCCCGCCATGCTCCCGGCTCGGGACCCGGCTCAGTACGCATGGTGTCCTCCTGTTCCCTCACAAACTCCGTCACTCATCTCGCAAAATCTCCCGCAAGATAGCACCGTCGGAGGTCTTGACGGCCGATCGATCGCTCCTAGATTTTTCTGTTCGTACCAACCGGAAGGAGGTTTCACATGTCAAAAATCGTAGACTGGGTCGATGGCTGGGAAATCCGGCTGCGGGACGATCGGGGCTATGGCGTCTATGACGATCACGGCCTGGTCGCCGGACCCTTCGGCACGGAGGAAGCGGCCATCCAGGCCGCCTTGCTGTTGCCGAAGCGCGGACTCTGGGAGCCTACGAGGACAACCGATCGTCCGGTGTGATGCCCGGCGCGACCGGATCAGCTCCGGTCAGGTCCTGGACCGGCGCGCATTGCAGTGTCCTGCAGCTTTGACTTGATGAGTTTGATTTCGGCGCGGCGCTGCGCCTCGTCAGCGTCCGCCGGCGATGATCTGGTCTCGAGTGGGCCCAATGCTACCACCGCCTCGATCGCTGCGGCGGTCAGCGGCTTGCGCAGGAATCCCGCACCGGGAAACAGCAATGGATCGGTCCGATCACCCGATCGCACAATGAAGGCATAGGGGATGCCTGCTGCAGAGAGTAGTTCGGCAACGGGCGTTGCGTCAGTACCGTCGCCCAGATCCAGCTCGAGCAAGGCGAAGTCGATGGCCGCCTGCTGGACCTGCATGGCATCCTCCAGCGAGTGCGCGACCTCGGCCACGACGTGTCCGCACTGTTCGATCAGTGACGCTGCCGCACGAGCCTCGACCGGGTCGCGCTCAAGCAGAAAAACGCGTTGGCTTTCCATAAGGGCCTCCACGAGGTTTGCGCGATCAGTCGACCTTGAGACCCGCGTAATCCATGGGGAACAGGAACTCTCCCCGCAGCACCCGCACCGGCCCGCCGTCATCGAAGGCGCCGCTGTCGTCTTCCACCACGGTGTAGAGTTTCTCGTTGCGGAAGGCGCTGGCGACCACCTGCGTGGTGGTGGGCGGCACACCGCGCGCTCGGATGCTGGCCTCCTCGAGCGCCGCAATCGCCCGCGCCTCGCCGCTCGAATGAGCATGCACCACCACCTCCCCATGGTTGAGGGCGAGGTCCCAACCCGGATCGTCGGCGGGCGCTGAGGGGAGCAGTCGGTAGATCGTCATCGGCTTCACCTTTGGTGAGATGCGGACGTCGCGAGGACGCGACGCCCGTGTAGACAGCAGATCAGGTGCGATCGTCCACGTAGACGGTGAAGGCGCCGTCGGCGCCGCTGGTCACCGCTACGACCTTGTCGATCGGACAGTTGCTGGCTTCGAGCTTGGCCTTGAGGTCGGCATTGCCGCTGACGCTGGTCTTGAGCGTGGTGACGGCGGCGGCATTGTCGGTCAGCGCCTTATCTAGCGCTGCCGCTTCGGTGGCCGCATCGCCCTTGAGCGACGACACCATCACGCAGTTGACCGTCGAGGCGGAGGTGAAGGTGCTGAGATCAGCCATCTTGCCCGCCGCAAAACTGGAAATCAGCGAACCATAGGTGTCGGCGTTGCCGGTCGACATGGCATTGGCATCGGTGGTGGCAGCCGGCGCGGCCGGAGCGGCGGCGTCCTGTGCCACGGCGACAAACGGGCTGCCGCAGACCAGCAGGGCAGCCAATGCAAGTTTGGTAACGGACTTCATTAGTGGTCTCCTCGTTGAATACCCTCGGCCTGAGCAACTTCGATTGTCGCGGTCCGTTCCCTTCGCATCTTCGGCCGACGCGCCTACCGCCACCCCAGCAAAAGGCCGACCGGCGTGACCACGGCGGCAATCACCAACAGCCAGAAGAAGATGCGCAGCACTCGCTCACCCATTGGAGCCTCGGAAGGTCGCACCGCGGCCTACTGCTGCGGCTCGGAGACGGCATCGGCCGCGGGCGCGGTCGAGCCATCCGGGTTCTTGCCCTGCTGAATATTCTCGATCCGCTCCGAGCCGAGCATTTGCTGGATCAGCCCGAGCATCGCGATATGCGAGGTCACCGCCTGCTCCGCCAGCCGAGCGGTCACGGCTTCGACGGATGCGTCGCGGTTGCCCGAGGCCATCTGTTGCACTGCCAGCAGTTCATTGTGGCCCTTGATCTGCGCCTCGACATAGGTGAGGTCGAAATCCTCACCGGCCGGCATCGCCGAGAGGTTGTCGAGTTCCGCTTGGCGATCGGCGGGAATGGCGGGCGCTGCCTTGCCCGCCGGCGTCGCCGCCAATATCCCGGCGATGGTTTGCTGCTCCGCAATTTCCAGGGCGGCGAACTGCTTCACATTCTCGTCTGTGGCCTTGTCCCTGGCGATTTCGGACGCCTTCAGCGCAATGGCGCCCTGCAGCAGGGTTTGCTGAACGTAACTGTCGAGGCCGCTGCCGCTCGCGGGCGCGGTTTGGGCCAAGGCGCACCCCGCGAATGGCAAGGCAACAGAGGCGCCCGCAAGAACGAGCAGCGCATGTCGACGATTGACAGTCATGCTATTTCTCCTCGGGCAGGCGGCGCATCTCCTGACACGCCCCGCGGGTGGATTCCGCATATGCCCAGATCGAGCAACTTTGATGTGAGGGAGGGGTTCCGAGCGCGCGGCAGTCGCATTGCGGTTCGCCTCGCCGGCGGCGCGCAAAAGAAGAGCGGGGCATTGGCCCCGCTCTCGTTTCCATCAGTGACGGCTGCTTCTTGCGCCGTCATCATCCCGGCTCGATCGGGAACGCGAGCTGGAACTCGAACGGCGATCGTCATCGTCGTCATCGCGCCGGATCTCCCAGCCTCGCCGTGCGGCTTCTGCGTGGCCGCGGGAGTCGCCATGCCATCCGCGACCGTCATCATCGTCGTCACGCGACGAGCGGCCACCCGAAGATCCGCGGCGATCATCATCGTCGCGGCTCGAACGGGAAGGTGACGGATCATCGGAGGCGAAACGCCCGCGATCGTCGCGATCCCGGCTGGACGACCGACGATCGTCATCATCGTCGCGCGAGGAGCGGGAACGAGAGCTCGAACTCGAGCGACGATCGTCATCGTTGTCACGCGACGAGCGACCGCCTGAAGACCCGCGGCGATCATCATCGTCACGGCTCGAGCGAGAAGTTGACCGATCATCGGAGGCGAAACGCCCGCGATCGTCGCGATCTCGACTGGACGAGCGATGATCGTCATCATCGTCGCGCGAGGAGCGGGACCGGGAGCTCGAACTCGAGCGACGATCATCGTCATCCCGCGACGAGCGGCCGCCTGAGGACCCGCGGCGATCGTCCTCGTCGCGGCTCGAGCGGGAAGTCGGCCGATCATCGGAGGCGAAACGCCCGCGATCGGCGCGATCCCGACTGGACGAGCCGCGACGATCGTCATCATCATCATCGCGCGAAGAGCGGCTGCCTGAAGTGCTGCGGCGATCATCATCGTCGTGGCTCGAGCGGGAAGCTGGGCGATCGTCCGGGGCGAAGCGCCCACGGTCGTCGCGATCACGATCGGACGTCCCGCGCCGATCGTCGTCATCCCGCGACGAGCGCGAACTCATTTCACGATCATCGTCGTCATCGCGACGACTGCGCGCAGACGAACGCTCGTCATCGTCGCGGGACGATCGTGACTGCGACCCCGAACTTGCGCCATGCTCATCGTCAGAAATGAAGCGGCCGTTCTCGTCCCGCTCCCGGGTTGAATTCCTTGCCATGGGGATTTCTCCTATGCGTGGGCTGCCCATCTGAGCGGCCCTTAACTACCGGGTCCGGCGAATCCAACTTGCCTGGACAGACCGGGTTCCGCATTGCGGCGAGTAAAAAAGTGTGAATCTGAAGCTTTTCAGGAAGCGTTATTTCGGTGGAACAATGCCTGCATTTGGAGGTTACCGCCCGGCTAGGCTGGCCTACGCGAGGCGGTCAGATCGAGGCTGCCGCGGACAATCGGGCTTTGTCTCGTGCCGCCGGTTAGGGGAAACCGCGTCGCCAGTCCCGCTGGAGCAGTGGGGCCAACCAGGTTTCACATTGTCCTTAGCTCGAACTCGGCTACAGCGCTCAGGAGCGGTGTCACGGCTGCATCGGCTGTTCGCCGAGTTCGACATCTCGATCAGCGTTAACTCAGGATCATCGGTGCCCATGACCCGCTCATCTGAACGGTCAGCCCGTCACCGTCAGCGCGACGCGAATGGCAATGCTGAGCCCGAACAGCAACAAGCCGAGATAGCCGAGCAGCGGATCGGCATCGGTGCGGCCGATCAGCGGCACCTCCGTGGGCAGGCCGTATTTCACCATGATTGCGACGCCGGTGATGTTCAGCACCACCAGCAGCCAAGGCACCCACTGCACGACAAATTCCCCCGGCCCCGTTGCGGCCCGGCGCACTCTAGCAATGGTCAGGAGAGGATTGGCAATATCCAGTGTTAATCGCCGGCCCTGATCCGGCCGCCGCAGAGCGAGCAGCAGAGCGCTGCATCCAGCGCCGGAGGTCTGCCCTGGATAGTCAGCCGGTTGTGCGTGCCGCAGAAGTCGCAGATGAGCTGCAGTTCGAGCGTTTCGGCCGAACCGACCGTCAGGTGGGTGTGAAGGTCCCTGATCCCCGGGGGAAGTGCAGTCTTCAGCAAGGCAACCAGCGAACCGAGCGCTTTGAAGGTATCCTGAAAGCGGCTGTGCTGGGTAACCTCTTCGGGCATGGTCCCGGCGGCGCGCAGCAGGTCATCGCGGGCCGCGAGCACGTCGCGCAGCATCAACTGGGTCTCAAGGGTAATGGCCGCCTGCCCGGCGCCATCACGTTCGAGGCGCGCCCTGAGGAAGACTGCGGCCGCCTGCCAGCGCCCGATCTTGTCGCGCACTGGCCGCGCCGCCCCGGCGGCCTGCCGCGCCAGCAGTACATCGGGTCGCCTGGCACGCTGTCGACGGTGTTCGAGTTGGTGCATGATCTGCTCTCCTGATGCGCAGGCAGCGTTTCATCCAGCGACCGGTCCCACATTAACAGAGGTTACCCACCCCGGCGGCTTTCGGGATTAGGCAAGCCAGCCGAATGAGTAGACGCGTCACTCCATATTCCTGTGACTTCACGCTGCTCAGGTCGCTTATGGATGAGATGATCTTCGCCAGCACCCAGCACCTGAGCCTCGTCAATATGCTGCAGGCAGGTTCTGAGGACCGAATGGCACAAGTCGGTAGGGATGCTGCCACCGCCGCACCGGTGACGGCAGGATCTTCTGGCCGCCCCGGATCGCTAATTTCGGCACCAGTTCGTGGAAGATCCGCTCCGCTGGGGCCGTCCGCGACAAGCATGTCGACCAAGTCCTCCGCGGTCCGAAAAAGCGCCTGCAGCGCGAGGCGTTTCCCCGAAGTGAAACTGCGGAAAAACTACGAGAAACCCTCCGAAGCGCGGGCTTGGGAAAAGGCCGGAGCCGTGTGGCGCAGCCGCAGGGCCGCCGGCAGCCAAGCCATCCGCGAAGGGCCGATCGCCGCGCCGAAGCCACGACCGGGAGCCACGGCACGGGGGCGGCAAGGTGCGGGCCGGCAAATCCACCCTGGAATGAGCATTCGAACGACTACCTCCAGCCGGTACGCCACGCCGGTCCAATTGAAGCAGGCGTTGTTCGCCGAGGGTTACGATCGGAAGCAGCTTGCAGGCGCCGCACCGGGGCGCCAGCTGACGGCGCTGTTCAAGGCGACAGCGCCGGTCTGACATCAGAGAGCTGTCATCCGCGAACCTTTCGCCTAGAACGAGCTTTCTTCCTCCAGCAGATCCCAGCGAGGAGAAAACGATGACTTTCCCCACTAACCCTGCCGAGCGCCAGCCCAAGGGCGACCATAACCGTCGCCTCTCTCTGGGCCTTGACCCAGAGAGTTTTGCTGCTGCCGCAGGCATTACCGTCGAAGAACTCAAGGAATACGAGAACACCTGGCCCGATCATGAGTTCAGCCCAATGGTGGCCGAACGGGTCGGCGAGGCGCTCGAGCGGCTGGAGGACCAGTTGCCGAATTCGGAAGCTGCGGGCATCCGGCAGGTGCGTGAGGGGGATCTCGCCGATCGGCCTGTTCAGTTGGCACCCGAAGACAGCTTCGAGCAGCAGGTGCGCGATACGGCATACTTCATGTGGGAATCCGACGGTCGGCCATCAGGGCGGGACGAGGAATACTGGCACCGGGCGCGTGAGGCGTGCCTGGGCCGGCTCGGGCTGGACGAGCAGTTCGAGGAAGCGGTGGCTGAGGAGGATCCGCGATTGATGTAGGGACGGATTGTCCGGTTTGCTCGGTGCCCTCGCCCCGGGGGCGAGGGCACCGCGGGTGCAAAGTGCGTCCCTGGCGTTAGGACGAGGGGCACCAAGCACACCGCCGACAAAAGGAGCCGCGGGCAAACCGCCAGCGGCTCTCCAAACCTCAGTGCACTCCGCGCGGCACTGACGTGTCGCGCAACTCGTCATAAAGCTGCGTCGCGCCGTCCTTGCCCTTCTCGTAGAGCTCGGCGGCCTTTTCCTTGCCGGCCTCGTAGAGTTCGGAGGCAGCGCCGGCGGCTTGCTGGCGGGTCTTGTCGGCAACTTCGCCGAGCAGCTTGTCTTCTTCCTTGGTGTGCGGCAGTGCGCTGCCGAGTGCGGCGCCGGCGGCAAAGGCCAGGGCTCCTGCTACCAGCGGTTGGCTGTTGAAGGCAGAGCCGACCATACCTCCGGCCCGGTTGAGCTGGTGCTGCGTACCGCTCGCAAGGTGCTGGGCCTGCTGGCCCGCCTGCTCGATCGCAGCGCCAATGCCCGCCTGCACGTCGTGCCAGCGATGCGAAGCCCAACCGGTCGCTTCGTCGAGCTTGTTGCCGGCTTCATCCTGGAAATCGCTCACACGGTGGCCGGCTTCGTCGATGAAGCCGCCGAACTTGCGGCCGGCATCGTCGACGAAGGCGCCGAGGCGATGGCCCAGTTCGTTGGATTCGGCCTTGTAGCGCTTGCCGCCGGTATCCTCGAACTCGCTGTGCCAGCGCCCCATTTCGTCGGCGCCATGCGAGATGCGGCGCATCCGGCCGCCGCTGGTCGTCGCATAGGGATACTCGGGCTCGTGCCGGTGCGCCGGCCGGTGCTCGGCATGCGCCATTGGATTGGTGCCCTTGCCCGACATCAGCCACACCAGGCTGATGCCCAGCAACGCTGCCGGCAGCGGATTGGCGGTGATGGTGTGGCCAAGGCCGGAGGCGAAGTTCATGCCGCCATCCTTGGTGTAGCTCAGCACTTCGTCGACCAGTTGGCCGGGCGACAGGCGCTCGCGGATCTCGCCGATGCGGCTTTCGACGCGGCGGCGCTGTTCTTCCACTTCTCGCTCAAGCTGGGCGGAATCTTTTCCAAAGCTGCTCATCAGAAGCTCTCCTTCACGACCTCGGCGTCACGCGCGAGGGAACTGGTGGTGCGGTTGAGATTGAGGCGCGAAGCCTTCCAGGCCTCGAGGCTTTTTGAGATGAAACTCCAGGCGATGCCGCCGACGACCAGCGCCACGGCAAGCGCCGCAACGAACTCGGATGCCGCCTCGGACATGCCGAAGGCGACCAGCAGCCAGCTGAGCCCGGTCACCAGCGCGGCGAGGAACACCCCGAGCGCGCCGATGGCGAGCACGCCGCCTATGACGAAGCCCTTCGAGGCATCGAGGGCATCATCGAGTTTCTCGCTCGCTTCGGTCTTGGCGAGCTGCACTTCCTTCCGGAATAGCCCGGAAATATCGCCGGCGAGCGAACCGAGGAGGTCGGTCAGCGATCGCTGTTGCTCAAATTCGGGCATCGCCAGCTCCCGTGCTGCCGCCGCTGACGCTGGCGTAGGACGTGGACCCGGTCGACGTGGTGTCGGCCGCGCCGTTCGGCTGTGGCCGATGCGCGCTCGCCGCAACGAACCGGCTGGCGGCAAAGCCGAGCAGCGCCGCAAGGCCAAGGAAGGCGGCGGGCTGCTTGCGGCCGAAATCCTGCGCGATCGACAAGATGTCGTCGACGCTGTTGTCGCGCAGCGTGCTGGTCAACTTCTCGGCGCCATCGGCCACCATGCGGACGTACTGCGCGCTGGTCTGCCTGTTGCCTTCGAGTTCGCCGGCGACCTTCTGCAGCGCTTCCGACACGCCGCCGAGCTGGCTGGCCAGCAGATCCTTCTGTTCGCCGGCCATGCCCTTGGCCTTTTCGGCGAGTTCGCCCACCTGGGCCTGCGCCTCTTCGCCAAGCGCCGCAGCCTGCTGGCTCACTTCGGCGCCGAGTTCGGCGAGGTCGGTCTTGGCGGTGTCGGCCAGGCGGGTTTCGTCGTTGTCCGGTTCTCCGGCATTGCCTTGATATAGATTATCGGGGGCGCTCATCGTGACATGCTCCATGAGAGTTGGAGGGGACCCGCGACGCGCATGCGTCCGGGCGGTCTCATGAAGTCAATGTCGATTTGTGAGCACGGTTCCCCGGCCGACTGAGAAAACGCCGATGCGGATCAGCTCGGTGGGGCTGCGAAAAGCGCCGCGAGGAAAGAAACGCTGACAATGCCGATGGCGATAAGCAGAGCCATGATCACCCACCAGATCAGCGCCTGAACCAGGCTCTGCCGTTGCAGGGCGGCTTCCGCACGGGGGTCCTCGTCGGGCATGCTCATGCCTCCATTCGAGGCGAGCCTGCCCCCGAATTGCCACACGCGCATTAACATGGGGCAGTCTCAGGTGGGGGTTTCGGGCCGGAGTTCAGACAGTGCCTTCAGCAGTTCCTCGGCGTCGAACGGCTTCTGCCAGCGCGGCCGACCGGCATGCCGCTCGGGGATCGTGCCCTCGTCATAGCCGGTCGCGAAGACGAAAGGCAGGTTCTGCTCGGCCATCGCATCGGCGACGGCAAAACTGATATCGCCCTTCAAGTTGATATCGAGGATAGCGATATCGGGTGCTGCACCGGCGAGCAGCGACAGCGCCGCCGGGGCGGTCGCAGCGGGGCCGACTACTAAAGCCCCCACCCTGGTCAGGGCCTGCACCAGGTCGTCAGCCAGAAAATACTCGTCCTCCACGACGAGAATGCGCTGCCCTTTGAGATTGTTCATTTCGGCCTCCGTCCTATTCGGTGCGGTCGGCAAGCACGTCACGCATTAACATAGGTTAATATGCATGACGCCTCTATGGGCCTAACGTGCGGGAGGGAGGAGCCGTTGCCCAATCCGCTCATCGAAAAGCTCGGTTACTTCGTCAGGCTGGCCCCAGCAGACGAAGCGATGATCCGGCGCATCAGTGCGGACCGGGTCCGCCATTTCGGTGCACGCGAGGACATAGTACGCGAAGGCGACAGACCACAATATATCAACCTGATCCTGAGCGGCTGGGCCTGCCGCTACAAGGTGCTGGAGGATGGCCGCCGGCAGGTCATCGCCTTCTTCCTCCCCGGAGATCTCTGCGACCTCAACGTCTTCGTGCTGCGCCAGATGGATCATTCGGTCGGCGCCATCACCGGCGTCTCGGTTTCCGAGATTTCCAGGCAGGGTTTCGACGAAATGATGCTCGGCCACCCGCGCGTCACCCAGGCCCTGTGGTGGGAGTCGCTGGTGGCGATGGCGACGCAGCGCGAATGGGCCGTCAATCTCGGCCAGCGCGACGCCACCGAGCGCATGGCGCACCTGTTCTGCGAGCTGTTCATCCGGCTTAGAACCGTGGGCCTGACCCGAGGCGACAGCGTCGAGATGCCGCTGACCCAGGCGGAACTGGGTGAAGTAACCGGGCTCTCGGCCGTGCATGTCAACCGCACGCTGCAGGAACTGCGCGGCCTCGGGCTGGTTGTGCTGAAAGATCGCACCCTGACCATCCCAAGCTTCGAGACCCTGGCGCGCGTGGCCCTGTTCAACGCCAACTACCTGCACCTCGAGCGCGAGGGGAGGCACCTCGATGCCAACGAGCCGTGAGCAGGAAGCCACCCTGGCCTCGCTGCGCGCCAGCGAGGCAACATTTCGTTCGCTGTTCCAGTCGATCGACATTGGCTTCTGCGTCATCGAAATGGTGTTCGACACCGGCGGGCACCCCGTCGACTATATCTTCCGCGAAGCCAACCCGGCCTTCCTGAAGCAGACCGGCCTCGCCGACCCGGTCGGCAGAACCATGCGCGCAGTGGCGCCTGATCATGAGCCGTTCTGGTTCGAGACTTATGGGCGCATCGCCCGCACCGGGGTCGCCGAACGCTTCGAGCATCGCGCCGATGCGCTGGGACGCTGGTACAGCGTGTTCGCCTTCCGCGCCGGCGACCCCGGTGAAAACCGGGTGGCGGTGCTGTTCGAGGACATCAAACAGCGCAAGCTCGTCGAGCAGGTGCTGCGCGACAGCGAGGAACACCAACAGTTCCTGCTTGGGCTCAGCGACGCACTGCGCGCCGAGACTGGGGTCGAAGCGGTGGGCAACCGGGCGGTGCGCATGATCGCCGAGCGGCTGGCCGCCGATCGCGTCTACCTCGTCACTCTCACCCCCGGCGACGATACGGTGATCGTCACTCACGAGACCCGTCGCGCCCCCCTGCCCCCGCTGCGGGGAAACTACCGCGCTTCGGATTTTCCGGCCGCGATCAGAGAGATCTTCGAGCGCACCATCGTCTATGAGGACGTTCGAACCGATCCGCGCCTTACCGACCTCGACCGGCAATCCTTCGCCGGGCTCGCTGCCGTCGGTTTTATGGCAGCCTCGATCCGCCGCGGCGGCGAGGCGATGATCTGGGCGGCGGGCGCGGCGTCGACCGAACCACGGGCCTGGACGGCGGCCGAGGTGAAGCTGTTCGAAGCCGCAGTCGAGCGAACCTGGGCGGCGGTGGAGCGAGCCCGGGCCGAAGCTGAGCTGCGCGAACGCGAGGAGCGGCTCAAGATCGCACTGGAAGCCGGTCGCATGGGCACCTACCGGCTCGACCTTGCCACCGGCGAGCAGCAGTGGAGCGACGAGCAGTACGAAATCTTCGGGCTGACGCGGGGCGTCCATGCCCCAAGCCGCGAGCTGTTCCTGTCGCTTGTGCACCCCGACGACCACCACCGCATCGTCTTCACCCCTGAGGATATCCGCACCCCCGGCACCTATCTTGACAGCGAGTTCCGCATCATCCGGCCCGACGGCGAACAGCGCTGGATCATCGCCCATGCGCTGGCGCTATTCGGCCTGGACGGCCGACCGGCCGAGCTGATCGGCGTCAACCAGGATGTCACCGAGCGACGTCGGCTCGAAGCGGCAATGCATTCTACCGAGGAGCGGCTGAACGAGTTCAGCGAGGCCAGTTCTAACATCCTGTGGATCCGGCGTGCCTCCGACCATCAGTGGGAATATCTTAGCCCCGCCTTTCACCGCATCTATGGCATCTCGCGGCTCGATGCGATGCGCGGCGACAATTACCGCTCGTGGATCGACCTGATCGTGCCCGAAGACCGCGCCGATGCGCTGGCCGGCATCGAGCGGGTGATGCACGGCGAACGCGCATCGTTCGAATACCGGGTGCAGCGTCCCGAAGACGGCGAGGTGCGCTGGCTGCGCGACACCGATTTCCCGATGCGCGACGACACTGGCGCCGTGGTCCGCATCGGCGGCATTGGCCAGGATATCACCGCCATGAAGCGCGCCGAGGAGCACCAGCGCCTGCTGCAGCATGAGCTGCAACACCGGGTGCGCAATACCCTCGCGGTGATCCGCTCGATCACCCGCCGCACCGCCGCGACCACTGACAGCAAGGACGAGTTCTTCATGCATCTCGACGGGCGGATCGATTCCTTCGCGCGAGTGCAGGCGGCGGTTACGCGCGACCCCACCAGCGGCGTCGACCTCGCCTTCCTCGTTGCCGAGGAACTGCGGGTAATCGGAGCGCAGGAAGGCCATGGGCTCAGTATCGATGGCCCGCCGGTGGCGCTCAGTTCGAGGGCCGCCGAAACCTTCGGGCTCGCCATCCACGAGCTTGCCACCAACGCCATGAAGCATGGCGCCCTCGCCCACCCGCGCGGGCGGATCGAGGTGAGCTGGCAACTGCACGGCGCTGAACCCGCCACGCTGCAGTTCGACTGGCGCGAAACAGGCCTCCGCGACCTGCCGCCCAAACCGCCCCGCATCGGCTTCGGCACTGAAATCCTCGAGCAAACCCTTGCCTATGAACTGGGCGCCGTCACCACACTCGATTACCGACCGTCGGGGCTCTGTTGCCGCATTACCCTCCCCGCCGCCGCGGCGCTCGAGACGCGGAGCTAGCGGCCCGCGCAGCAGGCCGCTGAGGCGGCTCAGCGCGGGGATATGTGAGAAACCTGCGGAGCTTAGCTTTTGTTAATGGGGGCAATCCGGACTGCGGCTAGTGCTTTGGTCAGCGCCAGCAACGACGGAAACCATGCCCGACTCCGGTACCATTCGACGCCCCCTTACCGGCCGCCGCATGTCCTGTGGTCCTTCGCTCTGGCGCGTGGTGCAACTTGCCCGGCCGGTTGCCTCATGGAGCTGACGCGGTTTTCGTCTGTTGCCGCGCTGGAGCCCGACGATCTCAGGAGCCTCGAGCTGATCAGCGGACCCGCAAGGACGGTGCGGCGTGGCGCTTACCTGAGACACGAAGGGGCGCCAGACCCGGAGATCTATCGCCTGCGCTCGGGCTGGCTCACCTGCAGCCTCTCCACTGCCGAAGGCGGGCGGCAGATCACCCGTTTCCACGTAGCTGGCGATCTCGTCGGGCTGCCGAGCCTTGCGAGCCACGCCGCCTCCGAGACCATCCAGGCGCTCACCGAGGTGGAAATCGAGACCATCCCTTTGCAGGCCTTCGGCCGCGCCTTTCGCGAATACCCGCGGCTGGCGGCGCTGCTGTTCCTGTGGGCACAGGAAGACAGCGTGCACCTGATGACGCTGTTGGCCCTGGTCGGCCGTATGCCCGGCCACCGGCGGGTCGCGGCGCTGATCCTCATTCTCCACCGTCGGTTGCGGCTCAACGACCCGAACCAGGGGCTGAGCTTCAGCGCCCCGCTGACCCAGCAGGATGTGGCTGACGCCACCGGCATGAGCATCGTCCACGCCAACCGCACACTGAGGGCACTCCGCGGCCGCGGCATCGCCACCTGGCAGGACGGCTTGGTGACCATCCACAATGCCGACAAGCTTGCAGAACTGGTGAACCTCCCCTCGTCACCGACCCGCAGCCTGCACTGGCTGTAGGGGAGTAGGGAACTACTCCGCAGCATCGAAATTCTCCGAACAGCGTCACCTCATTGCTTAACGGAGAAAACATCATGGCCACCGAAAAGACCCTGGACGACCTGTTCCTCGACACCCTCAAGGACATCTATTACGCCGAAAAGCAGATCACCAAGGCCCTGCCCAAGATGGCCAAGGCGGCCCAGTCGCCTGAGCTCAAGGCCGGGTTCGAGCAGCATCTCCAGGAGACCGAAGGCCATGTCGAGCGGCTGGAGCAGGTGTTCGAGCTGATCGGCAAGCCGGCTCGCGGCAAAACCTGCGAGGCCATCCTCGGCATCATCGAGGAAGGCAAGAGCATCATGGACGAGTTCAAGGGCACCCCTGCCCTCGATGCCGGCCTCGTCTCGGCGGCGCAGGCCGTCGAGCACTACGAGATTGCTCGCTATGGCACGCTCAGGACCTGGGCCGACCAGATGGGCCTCAAGGATGCCGTCGCCCTCCTCGACGCCACCCTGAAGGAGGAAGTCGCTACCGACGAGAAGCTCTCCAAGGTCGCGATCTCGCAGGTCAACCTGAAGGCCGCCTGAACCCTCGCGGATCCTTCGATCCCCACCGCCAAAGGTGGGGATCGTCCCGGCATCGAACTGCTGCCCCAGACCTTCTAGAACTGGCAGTCGGAATTCCTGCAGCTTTATCGAGGCGGTACCCTGAGAAATGACCACCGAACTGATCCGCGACCAGGCTGCGCCTGCGGCCCGGGCCACCCGTTTTGGCCCGCTTGTTACCGAACACGGCACGACGTTCCGCCTTTGGGCGCCGGCCTGCCAAAGCCTCGAGCTGCTGATCGAGGGCCGTGAGCCGCTCCGCGCCGAGACTTCCACCGAAGGCATGTTCAGCTTCGAGGTCGAGGGCGTCGGTCCCGGCACGCGCTACCTGTTCCGCGCTGGCGATTTGAGTTTCCCCGATATCGCCTCGCGCCAGCAGGCCGACGATGCGAAGGGTTGGAGTGTCGTGCGCCGCCCCCTGCCCCGCCCGCTCCAAACCGACCCGGTGCGTCCGTGGCACGAAAGCGTCATCGCTGAAGTGCATGTAGGTGCCGCAACGACGGAGGGCACATTCCGGGCGCTCGCCAAGCGCCTCGAGCATTTTCGCGACGCCGGTTACACGGTGCTCGAAATCATGCCGGTGAACGAGTTTCCCGGCAAGCGCAACTGGGGTTATGACGGCACGCTGATCTTTGCGCCCGCGCAGAGCTATGGGACGCCCGAGGACCTCCGCGCCCTGGTCGATCGTGCCCATGCTCTCGGCCTCGGCATGATCCTCGACTTGGTGTACAACCATTTCGGCGGCACCGATAACTTCATCCCGCACTACGCGCCCAGCTGGTTCCGCGACGATATCGACACGCCGTGGGGACCGGGCATCAATTTCGACGAGCCCATGGTTCGCCAGTTCTATTACGAGAACGCGGTGATGTGGCTGACGGAGTATGATTTCGACGGCCTGCGCTTCGACAGCGTTCACGAGATCAAGACTGAAAGCCGGGAGCGCTTCCTCGGCGTGCTGGCCGCCACGGCCCGCGCTGCGAAGCCCCACGCCGCGCTGATCGTCGAGAATGTGCGCAATACCTTCGGCCTGCTCGAGCGTGATCAGCACAACCGCCCGATGCAGTATTCGGCGCAATGGAACGACGACATGCACCACGTGCTGGCGTTTCTCGTCACCGGCGAGGGCCCGCGTACCGGCTATGACGACCCGAACAAGGATCCCTATGCCGATCTCGAGAAGGCACTCGCTGACGGCTTCATCCACGATCCTTCGGAGGGCGACGGCAGCGACGGTCGCACCCGCGGCGGCAATGGGAGTAAGCTCCCGCCCGACAGCTTCATCACCTATGTGCAGAACCACGACCAGTTGGGCAACCGGTCCGATGCGACCCGACTGTCGGAGCGGATAACACCCGAGCAGCTCGACTTCCTGCACTTCGTGAAGTTCCTCGCACCACAAATCCCGCTCTGCTTCATGGGCGACGAGGGCAATCTCACAAGCGGCTTCCCGTTCTTCTTCGACCTTCCGCCCGACGTCGCTAAGCAGAAGGCCGACGATCGCTATGACCAGATGCGGGACATGTTCAAGGACCAGGTCGGGCCCGGCACCCTGCCGGATCCAAACGATCCTGCGACCTTCATGGCCGCCAAGCTCCCTTGGCAGGACTACGAACAAATGCCCGAACGGCGGGCTGCACTCCAGCGGTTTCATATGCTGGGCGAATGGCGTCGCCAGAAGCTGTGGCCGCTCTCGGCAACGCCATGCGTCGACGCAAGAACTGCCCGGCAGGGGAACTGCCTGATCGTCACCTGGGTGTTCGAGGCAGGAGAACTGTCGATGGCGCTCAATCCGACGGAAACCACGGCTGACATCGGCTGCACCGTGGATCGACCAGTAGTCTCGAGCGGCGGGTTTACCATCGACGGCTCTGTGCTGCGGCTCAGTTCCTGGTCGGCAGTCGCATGGTAGAAGGAGGGCGCCGGATACTGCTCCGGCTCCCCCGAAATCACATGACCGGCTTGCCTCCCGTCACCGCGATCGTGGCACCCGAGATGTAGCTCGCCTCGTCACTCGCCAGCATCACGTAGGGCGGTGCCAGTTCCCGCGGTTGCGCGGGACGGCCGAACGGTACCTGCTTGCCGAACTCGACGATGTTGCTCACCGGCAGGCTGGCGGGGCCAAGCGGCGTCCACACTGGGCCGGGAGCGACGGTATTGACGCGGATATCTTTCTTGGCGAGTAGCTGGCAGAGGCCGGCGCTGAAATTCTGGATGGCACCCTTGGTCACCGCATAGGCCAGCAGCTCCGGGCTCGGCTCGTCGGCCTGCTTGGATGCTGTGTTGATGATCGAAGAGCCGGGCTTCATGTGCGGCACGGCCGCCTTGGTCAGGTAGAACATGGCGGAGATGTTCACCGCCATGGTGATCTCCCACTCTTCATCAGGGATTTCCTCGAGGCTCTCGAAATAGGATTGGTGAGCGGCGTTGTTCACCAGCACATCAATCCGGCCGAAGGCCTCGACCGTTTTGGCAACGAGGTCACGGCAGTGCTCGCGGTCAGCCAGATCACCGGGCAGCAGGATGCACTGGCGATTGCATGCCTCGATCTCCGTTTTTATCTGCTGGGCGTCCTCATGCTCATTGAGATAGGAGATGGCCACATCCGCGCCCTCGCGAGCGAAGGCCAGGGCAACTGCGCGGCCGATGCCCGAGTCGGCGCCGGTGATCAGCGTTTTCTTGCCCTCGAGCCGCTGCGAGCCGCGATAGCTATCCTCCCCATAATCAGGCACCGGATTCATTCGGGCGCTGAGGCCTGGGTAGGGCTGCTGCTGTTCGGGAAACGGCGGCTTGGGGAACTGCTTTTGCATCGTGGCACCTGGGGATGACGGGAAAGGTCAACCTCGTGGTGAGCGATTGGTTTCGAAGGATGTTGGAGAGGTACGAGACCACCTTCCCTTCGTGACACCACGTCTGCCGTCATTCCTCCGAACGACTCAGCATTGCCCACTGCCCTCGTCGCTGTTGAAGACAATGCCTCGTTCTTCCAGCATCTGGCGCATCCGCTGCCACTTCGGCCAACGGGTACTTCCAAGTCGATGAATTCCTTAGGAGTTCCCGGGCGCTGAGGTTACGTCCGCCCGTTGCAAGGAAGTTCCCTCCGCTCAGTTCCTTGCCTATCTTCGAAATGCTAATTGGTGATCGATGCCCTTAGGCGGGAGGCGCAGCGCGCCTACCCGTTTTAGTTTGGCAAGAATGACCTTTGGCTCATTTGTATTGCACTGACAAGGAATGTCAGAGGTCACGCAGCTGCAGGGTCCGAAGTCGGTCCACTTCGTCCGACCACCATTGCATCATGCGTACTCGTTCGTCCCAATACTCAGCCCGATTGTACACTCGCCGCACCTTCCTTGGTTCCTGATGGGCGAGTTGTGCCTCAATGACATCCCCATCGAATAGTTTTGCTTCGTTGAGCAAAGTGCTGGCCGTGGCTCGAAAACCGTGTGCCGTTTGCTCAGCGCTGCTGAAACCCATGCGGCGAAGCGCAGAATTCATTGAGTTCTCCGAAAGCACACTCTTGCCTGACATCATCGAGGTGAAGACATAGCGGTGGTCACCGCTATATGGCCGCATGCCCTGGATTACCTCAACCGCCTGCTGAGACAGCGGAACATCGTGCGGCCGGCGCATCTTGGTTTTCTCGGCGGGAATGGTCCACCGTGCGCCTCCAAGGTCGAGTTCGCTCCATTCCATGTGACGAGTTTCGCCAGGGCGGGCAAAGCACAGCGCCTGTACCTTGAGCGCTCCAACGAGCGTTGGCCAACCTTCGTATTCGAAGAGCGCTCGCATCAACCCCGCAACAGCATCCGGCTTCGTGAGAGCAGCGTGACTGACTACCTGTGGTCGCTGCAACGCCCCCCTCAAAGCGTACGACGGATCATTCTCAGCCCGGGCAGTTGCGATTGCATAACGGAACACCCTTCCTATTGCAGCCCGGGTCGCTAAGGCGCTTTCGATCCGACCACTACGTTCGATCGACCTAAGGGCCTCCAGCACCTCAACAGAACTGATTTCTGATATCGGCCGGCGCGCCAGTGGTGCCGCAAGCTCGATCATCATCCATCGGTTCTTATCGATGGTCGCTTCAGCCTTCCCGTCCCTCTTCATCTTGCCAAGGTACTCCTCGGCAACAAGACCAAACGTATTGGCGTGCGAGTTTGCGAGGTGGATGCGGTCTAGGCGCTTTTTTACTGAGGGATCCTGACCGTTCGCGATGAGCCTTTTGGCATCCTCCCGCCTCTGTCGCGCATCGCTTAGGCTCACTGTTGGGTACAGCCCAATCGAAAGTGTCTTTCGCTTGGCGGCGAACCGATAGTCCAGTCGCCACGAACGCGTGCCGTTCGGCTTAACGAGAAGGTATAGCCCCCCTCCATCCGCAAGTTTGAACGGCTTCGACCCAGGCTTGCGGTTGCGGAGCAACATGTCAGTTAGCGGCATTGTCGGTATCGAAAACCTGAATCGGCTGCGGTACCGACGACGGTACTGTACTTTTTCGCGGATGTAACTGGACGACACCGATCACCCCGGCCTCGCGCACGCGAGGCAAAACACCACGAATACGGGGCTTTCAGGCTCCACGCAGTCGATACCGGATGAGGGATTGGAGCGGGTGAAGGGAATCGAACCCTCGTCGTAAGCTTGGGAAGCTTCTGCTCTACCATTGAGCTACACCCGCAACGGTCTCGTATGTGCCGAAAGCGCGACGCGGCGTCAAGGTGTGGGTATCGCGAGCATGGTCGTTGTCAGCTCTTCACGGCCACCAGCTAAGCCCAAAGCTAGTCTTCCTCTTCTTCATATTCCTCATTCTCAAAGGCGTAGATCGCGATCCTATCGACGATCCGCGTGGGGGCTTCGATTAGGACCCTTCTGCCGTCGAAAAAGCGCACCTCCGCCTTCGTGGTCTTGCTTCGAAAGAAGTGGAAAAAGATGCCTACCCTAATGAACAAGAGGTCCTTTGCATCGTTGCTCAAGGTTGCCACCGACTCGATATCGTCGATGCGCATGAGTTCTCGACCCATCACTCCCACCGGCAGGCTAATGCCGACTATTCGTCCGGTCAGGGTCCTCCGGATATACACGGAACCTCTCGAGAAGCCCTTTGCAGAAATCAGCTTAACTTTCACAAGCCGTACCTCCATCAGTCTCGCCGTGCAGCTGACGGTATTGCGTAACATCTAGAATGGCTTGGTGACCCCACCGGGAGCGGCCAGACTTCCGGATATGGAAACAAGGGCCACGTAGTCGCAGGCATTCTTGATATGCTCGTAGTCTCCGAACGAGAGGATCGTGTTGGTTAAGTTGGTCGTCTCGACCGCCTTCCTCCACCTTGCGTCCCGTGTGGCTTTATCGAGCGCCCGCTCCGCCTGTTTCGAGGCACGCTCCATATTCGAAACGACGCTGCCCTCGACATAGCCGTTGTCCCGACATCCAAAATGCGAGCGGGTCATCAGTTGTTTCGGCGCGCTGTTCCGTATCGTGCGCAGTCGGCGGCTCTACTGGCGCGCAATAGCGACAGCCTCTTCACATCGGGTGCGAAGGCCAGCATCTGGTGGATGTGGTGGATGTGATTGAGGAGATCGAAGGCTCCGTGGTTCGAGCAGAGGACCACCTCGAAACGATCCACAGTCGTCGAGCAATCGACGATATCCTCCGACGCCTCGACGCCGCGTGCGGATACGGACGATATGATCAGCGCAAACAGCCCGCTGAGAGAATGCCACGAAGTAAGCTCAGGAGGCACCACCAACGGCCTAGCCCCCGATCGCCTTACGGCCCTGTGCGGCGATGACTTTTGTGGCGCTCACCTGGTTGTGGAAGGCTGCGGCCATGAGCATTTCGGCTTCCTTTGCTTGCCCCTTGACCAACGCCTTGCGACCGTCACGAAAGGAAATCGCCATGACCCGATCGCGCTTATTCCCACCCCCAAGCACGCCGGCAAGCAGACCGAGCGGACCAAGAACGACCAGGCCGGCGGCCCCCCAGCCGAGCTTACCCGCGATCGATGCCTTGTTCTCCTCGGTGACGATCTCCATCGACGTCAAATCGCGCAAATGAATCGTCTCGAAAGAAAATGTCCCCTTTGGCATTAGCAACGCGACAGGCTTACCTAGGAAGCTCTTCTTTATTGCTATTGGACTATCTGCCTTCCAGTCCCCGGCTAGTACTTTCATAAGCCCTCCCCCATCCTGATTTGACACTCAGATACGGCGTGTACGCGGTCAAGGGTCCGAAGGGCCTGGGTGAATAGACGGACGCCGATTTTTGAAAGGTTTAGCCGCCGAAGTGCTGCGAGAGCAAAGCGGTGAGAGTGAGGCTAAGCGGGGATGCTCCCGACGGGAGGCCTTGCGCAACCCAAAAGCGGCGGACGACTAGAATGCGGGAGTCTGGTTACGTGGTGGTGGGTTCGGATTTCTTCGCCATTGATGGTTCCTGTCGATTGACGTGACACCATCACTCTCGCTGGGGGATCAAGGAGAGACAACGCGCAACCCCGCTTGCTAGGTCTTGCTGAACCCTTCTGCATAGTTGATCAAGCCGCTCCGCCGTGGCGTGCTAGCGCGGCCGCGGCGGTATGTCCCGGTCGAACCAGCCTTCGCTGATGGCGAATTCCACCAGGGCGGCGCGGCTCTTGGTGCCGAGCTTGTCGTAGGCCCGGGCGCGGTAGGTTTCGACGGTCTTGATGCCGATCGAGAGCTTGCGGGATATTTCCTTGTTGCTGAAACCCTGGGCGACGAGGCGGATGACCGTCTCCTCGCGTTCGCTCAGATCCTCGACGGGTCGAGACAACGTCCTGGCCCTGGCCACCACTTTGCTGGCCACTCCGGGATCAACGAAGATGCCGCCGTCCCGAACGCAGCGCAGCGCCCGCAGCAGGTCGTCGGCGGCGGTGCGCTTCAGCACAAAGCCATTGGCGCCGGCTTTGAAGAACTCACGCACATAGGTGCTCTCCTCGTGCAGCGTCAGGGCCAGCAGCAAAAGGCCCGGTTGAGCGGCCCGCAATTGGCTGACGAGGGTGATGCCGGACCCGCCGGGGAGCGAACCATCGACGATCACGATGTTCGGCGACGCGGCCTGGACGCCCTCCAGCCCGGCGGCGTAATCGCCCGCCTCGCCCACCACGACATACTCACCCTGGGCCTCGAGCAGCGCCCTCAGCCCCGAGACCACGACGGGGTGATCGTCAATGAGATAGACGGTACAGGGCTCGGCCATCGGCTGCCTCCTCCAGGATCGGCAGATTGACGAAGAGCGTCGTCCCGAACCCCGGGCTGCTTTCCACCTCCAGGGTGCCGCCGACCGTTAACAGTCGTTCCAGAATGCCAGTCAGACCGAAGTGATGCGCCTCGTCGGGGGATTGCGTGGAGGGCGCAAACCCCAGCCCGTCATCCTCGATGACGATCCGAAGCTGACCGTCGCTCAGCCGGGCGGTCAGGCTGATCGAACGGGCGTTGGCGTGTTTGGCGACATTGGTCAGCGCCTCCTGGACGACGCGGTAGGCCACTAGCTCGGAAGATTCCGGCAGGCGCTCGGGCAAGTCGTCGAGGTGCACGTCGACATCGATATCGAGCCGCTCACCCCACCCTTCGGCAAGCTCCGCCAGCGCCTTGCGCAGGCCGAAATCGGCCAGCACCAGCGGGCGCAGTTCCGTGGTGATGGCGCGGACATGCCGGCTCAGCATTTCCACCGTCCGGCGAAACCCCGCCAGCCTGCCCTTGCGGTCGGCATCGAGGGCGGTCGCCTCCAGCCCCTTCAAACCGATCGACAGGGCGGTGAGATCCTGACCCAGCTCGTCGTGCAACTCGCGTGCGATGCGCAGCCGCTCGCTTTCCTGGGCCCGCATGATCGCCTTCAGCGCATTGGCGTTGGCCTCTTCGATGAACCGGCGGCTGGTGATGTCGCTGAACACGATCACCACCGATGATGGCGCCCCCGTGCTGCTCGGCGTGGGGGCAGCGCTGACCGAGAGCCACACCCGGTCGCCGTTGCCGACGCTGAGAAGCATATCCTCACCATGGACGATCTCGCCGGTTCGCAGCGCCCGCCGGCACGGCCACCGGTCGACGGTATAGCGCTCGCCGGACGGGCTGAAGGCGTCGAAATCGGTGTGCACCGTAAGATGCGGCGCGTTCGCGTTGCTGAACAGCTTTCGGTAGTTGTCGTTCAACAGTACGACTTCATGAGCCGAGGTCATGACGCAGACCGCCGCCGGCATCTGCTGCAGGATGGTGCGCAGCTGCCTTTCCCGTTCGAGGACCTGTTGCTCGGCCAGGTTCCTCTGCTGGTCGGACCTGATCTCCCGCCGGGCGGCACCAACCAAAGTCACGCCGGTCAGCAAGTTGACCGAGAAGGTGATGGCGAGGATCAGATCATCGGAACGATAGCCCCATAGCGGCATCGTGGCATCGGCATTCTGCAGCAAATAAAGGCAAGCAACGACGGCGCTCACCACGAGCGAGGCGGCTCCGAACCACAGATGTCGCTTGGGAATTCTGTCTCTGAAGCGCGGCGCGGCGCCCGCTCGCCCGATGGATTTACTCATCGACCATACCTTCACTTAAGCCGGCACGTCCTGACGCAGGCAACCTATCACCGAGCGCGCAACCTAGAATAGGCGCAAAGGGGTGTCTGTCAGGCATTCCCCCGGGCTGCCGGATTTTCCCGGACGTCGGCGCCGGAAGCGAACCCGACGCGGACGTAATGACGGGGCCGGTTTTTCCGGCCCGACCGATGCCGGATGATCGGTCGTGTCACCACATGGTGATCAACACCCAGCCAACTTGGAGTCGTCAAAATGAAAGCACTGCTTCTCGCGACCGTCGCCGTCATCGCCTTTACCGGCTTCGCCGATGCCATGTCAGTCGGCAGCGGCAATGGGAACGGCAATGGCAACGTCGGTATCGGCAACGGCAATGGCAACGGCAACAGCAATATCGGCGCGTTCAACGGCAACTGGAACGGCAACGGCAACGTCGGCGTCGGCAACGGCAACAACAACGGCAACGCCAACTACGGGTTCGGGAACGGCAACAACAACGGCAACCTGAACCTGGGCGCCTATAACGGCAATGGCAACGGCAACTACAACTACGGTGCCTTCAACGGCAACTGGAACGGCAACCTGAACCACTAGGATCGCCGCTCGGAGACGCCGGCGCGCGAGGCGGCTAGCCCCGGCCGCAGGATACCGGCGTCTTCCTCAAGCTCCGGAGGATGAAAATGAAAAACCTGATCGTATCAGCGGCCTGTGCCCTTCTCCTGCTCCTGCCGGCTCAGGCCGGAGCCGTCGGGATCGGCAATGGAAACGGCAACGGCAACGGCAATATCGGGATCGGCAACGGGAACTGGAACGGCAACCTGAACGTCGGGGTCGGCAACGGTAATGGCAATGGCAACGGCAACGGCGCCCCGATCAGCAATGGCAACATCGGCGCCTTCAACACCGGGACCGGTAATGTCGGCGCCTTCAATGGCGGGACCGGCAATGTCGGCGCCTTCAACGGCCTGGGGAACACATCGCCGACCAGCGGCAACGGCAATACCGGCGCCTTCAACGGCAACGGCAATGGCGGCCTTTACGACGGCAACAACAACATCGGCGCCTTCAACGGCAACTTCAACGGCAACGCGACGCTGCGGTGGTAGGGGTGCGCGCATTCCCCTCAGTCCATCGGCTGGTCGGCGTCGCCATCGCCTTCAGCCTCCTCGCCACTGCGGGGCTGGTTGTCGCCGATGCTCCGGCCGGGTCGGGAAACGGCAACGGTAACGGCAATATCGGGAACAATAACGGGAACGGGAACTCGGGCAACGGACAGGGCAATTGCCAGGTCGGGAGTAATCGAGGGAACGGAAACGCCGCCGATGACCACGGCGGAGGCCCGCACGAGGGCGAAGCGCGACAAGCACAGTCGGGCGGCACCACTGCCGGACAGATCGGTGCGCTTTGCCCGCCATGGCGCATCGCGCACGCGCCCTTCATGGGCTGCGTCCAGTTGCCGGCGCCGGGTGCATCGCCCGCTGCCCAGCTTCCATGCACGATGTGGCAGTGGCCCGAGCCGCCTCCGACGGTTCAGGCGAACTAGCGCTCACGTCAAACATCGTATTTTATGGTCGAAACAGCCCCAACCACCCTTCCAAATCTCAACCCCATCTGTCAAAGATCGTATTTATCGAGACGATGGAGTAGGGTTGGATGCGCATCGAGGCCGTGGATTTTTTCTATCTCGCCATGCCTGAGGTGACGCTGGAGGCCGACGGGAGCCAGGACGCGTTGCTGGTGCGCGTGGCGGGTGGCGGCTTCGAGGGCTGGGGGGAGTGCGAGGCCTCGCCGCTGGTTTCCATCGCGGCGTTCGTTACGCCGCGCTCGCACGGGGTGTGCCAGCCGGTCTCCGCCTCGGTGCTGGGCGAACAGCTCGATGGACCGGCAGATATCCGCCGCATCGCGGCCCTGGTCGAGCGCAACTCGATGGACCTGCTGCAGGCGGCGCACACGTTCTCCGGCGTCGAGATGGCGCTGTGGGATCTGCTCGGGCGAGCACGCGGCGTGCCGGTGTGGCAACTGCTCGGCTACGAACGAACCTACCCCAAGGTGCCCTATGCGTCGCTGCTGTTCGGCGCGACTGCCGAGGAGACGCTGCAGGCGGGTCGAGCAGCGACGGCGCGCGGCTTTCGCGCCATCAAGTTCGGCTGGGCCGGGTTTGGCGAGAATGGCGTCGACAGCGATGCGGACCACCTCCACGCCGCTCGCGAGGCGCTTGGGCCCGACGGACATCTGCTGGTCGACGCCGGCCAGATCTGGGTCGAGGACGTCGAGGCCGCCGCAGCGCGCGTGCCGGCGCTCGAAGCCACCCGCACCACCTGGCTCGAGGAGCCGTTCCAGGCCAGCGCCTATGAGGCCTACAAGGCCTTGTCGAAACGCAGTGGCGGGGTGAAGCTCGCCGGCGGTGAAGGCGCGCACAATGTGCATATGGCGCGTCACCTGATCGATTTCGGCGGCGTGGGCTTCGTGCAGATCGATTGCGGTCGCATCGGCGGCATCGCCCCGGCCAAGGCGGTGGCCGACTATGCCGCCGGCAAGGGCGTCACCTATGTGAACCACACCTTCACCTCGCACCTGGCGCTGTCGGCGTCGCTGCAGCCTTATGCCGGAGTGGAGGCGAGCCGGATCTGCGAATATCCGGCGGCGCCCAAGCAGCTGGCAGTGGATATCACCAGCACGCATCTCAGGCCCGACGCCAATGGCGAAGTGCATGTGCCTGACGCGCCGGGGCTTGGGCTCGAGGTAAACCGCGGCGCGCTCGGGCGCTACCAGCGCTCGGTCGAGATCAGCGTCTCGGGTAAACCCCTATACCAGAGCGAGGCGATCGCCTGATGCCGGCCGCAAAACCCAATGCCGAGAGCCAGAGCAAGCGTCGCCCGCGGGCGACAAAAGCGACGGCGCGGGCCGCCGCCCTCGGCGCCGGCTACTCGATGCGCGGCCAGCAGGGTCGAGTGATCGAAGCGCTGGGCCGCGACATCGTCGGGGGGCGCTACGCGCCGGAAACGCTGCTGCCGAAAGAGGCCGAGCTGATCGCCAGCTACGGCGTCAGCCGCACCTCGGTGCGCGAGGCAATGAAAGTGCTGGCGGCCAAGGGATTGATCGAGATCCGCCAGAAGATCGGCACCCGGGTGCGGCCGCGCGACCTGTGGAACGTGTTCGACAGCGACGTGCTCAACTGGCAGCACCAGCAGGGGCTGAGCGAAGCGGTGATGCGCGACCTGATCGAGCTCAGGCAAGTGATCGAACCCGCCGCCGCCCGCTTCGCCTCGTCGCGCGCCACGATGAGCGACCTCAGGCGGATCGAGCGGGCGCACCAGAGCATGGCGCAGCATGTCACCGATCCCGTCGGCTATGCCGAGAGCGACGTGGAGTTCCACATGGCGGTGTTCGCTGCGGCGCACAACGCTTTGCTGCTGCGCTTCGGGCACCTAGTGGCCGACTTCCTGCATATGAGCTTTGCCATGCAGCAGGATGCGGTCAGCAAGTCCGGCGTGGATTTTTCGAAGGACGCCGACGAGCACAGGCGGGTTTATGACGCGATCAACCGCGGTGAGCCGGATGCGGCGGCCGCCGCCATGCTCAACGTCATCCTCGACGGCAAGCGCGCGCTGGGCGAGGCGATGGAAGCGCTATCGCGATAAGGTCATATTTTTTATGCAGACCGTTGGCCAGACAGCGCCGTGCTAGATTGACCGCGTCAGATAAAGTATGATTTTATTGCGAAAAGGTCGTCATACGAGGAGGGAACCAATGACCGACACGATACCAGGCGCCGCCACCGGCGTAGCGATGCATCGCCGTCATGTCCTCGGCCTGGGGCTGGGGTTCACCGCCACGATCATGCTGGGGTCCGGCGCCCGGGCGCAGCAGACCAGCGTGAAGTTCTGGGATCCGGGGCTGTTCGCCGTCTCGGCCGACGGCATCCTGAACAAGGACCGCTCGTTCATCTACCGGGCCGTCGAGGCCTACCAGGCCGCCAATCCCGGCGAGACGATCGAGATCACCCAGAACAGCGGCGACATCACCACGACGACCAACCAGTTCCGCGCCGCTTCGATCGCCAGGAACGGCCCGGACATGAAGAGCGCCTATGCCGGCGGCGGCGTGCTGTCGTTCAGCCAGTTCATCGAGCCGCTCGACAGCGTGTTCCCGCCTGAAGAGCAGGCCAAGATCAGCGGGTGGGACACGGTGCGCGAGGGCTATCGCACCGATGGCAGCATCCTGGCGCTGCCCTATGGAGCCGGCTCGTATTTCTACGTGTTCTATCGTCCTTCGATGTTCCAGCAGGCCGGCGTCGAGTTCGTCGAGCCCAAGACCTGGGAGGATATGCTCAGCCTGGGGGAAGCGCTGAAGGCCAAGGGCGTCACCCCGTTCTGGGTGTGCAACCAGGAGGGCTATATGGGCGCCTGGGCGATTGCGGCGCTCGGCGGAGGCCAGCTCGGCGCCAACGCCTTCACCGAAATGGTGCTGAAGAACCAGCCGATCAACAGCCCGGGCCTGATCGAGGCCTACAAGGCTTATGCCGATATGTTCGCGCGCGGTCTCACCAACCCCGATGCCGGCCAGTTGCAGAACGGCGAGGCGACTTCCGGCTTCATCCAGGGCCGCGCCGCCATGACGATCAACGGCGCCTGGTCCAATGCCGAGCTGCTCGAGGCGCTGGGTGACGATGTCGGCATGTTCCCGATCCCGACACTGGCCTCGGCGAAAGAGCCGGGCGTGCTCGCCGGCGGGCCGAACCTGGCGGTGTTCGTCACCAATTATGCGGCGAACAAGGACGCAGCGTTCAAGTTCATCAAGTACCTGGCCGAAGCCAAGACGATGGATCTGTATGTCGAGCTCAGCCAGACCGAGCCCTCCAACCACAAGGACGCCGACCCGTCGGTGATCACCAACCGGCTGCTGCGCGAACAGGCCGAGCGGCTGAAGAGCGTGAAGACGGTCTATCCGTTCGACAACATCATGCCGCAGCCGGTGATCGATCTGTTCTACCGCGTCAATGCCACGGTGTTCACCGGCCAGCAGACCGCCGAAGATGCGGTGGCCCAGCTTCAGGCCGAGTTCGACAAGCAAGCCTGATGCCCAGCGCGTTGGCAGAAGCCGAAGCGACTGCCGGAGCGGCGCCCTCCCACGCCCCCTCCGGCAGGCCGGGGCGCCGGGCCGAGCGCGGCTTCGCGCTCCTCGCCATCGCACCGGCGGCGCTGCTGGTCCTCTGCCTCATGCTGGTGCCGATGGCCGGGGCGCTCGGCATCTCGTTCTTCAAGACCGACGGGGTAACGGCGAGCTTCGTCGGGCTCGCCAATTACGCGCAGCTGCTTTCCGATCCGCTGGTCGGCGCCGTGCTGCTGGTCAACCTGCAGTTCCTCATTGCCGTGCCGCTGGTGCTGACCGCGGCGACGCTCGTCGCCGTGCTGCTCTACGAGAAGGTGCTGGGCTGGCGGGCCTTCCGCATCATCTTCTTCATCCCCTCGGTTCTCTCCACCGCGGTGATCGGGCTGATGTTCAAATCCACCTTCGCCTTCGACGGGCCGATCAACAAGCTGGTCATTGCCGCCGGCGGCGCGCCGGTCAGCTTCTTTTCCACCCCGACGCTGGCCATCGCGGTGATCATCCTGGCGCTGGTCTGGTCAGGCTTCGGCTATGGCGCGCTGATCGTTCTGGCCGGGCTCTCCGCGATCGAGCCGCAGATCTACGAGGCGGCAGAGCTCGATGGCGCCGGCTGGTGGCAGAAACTCTTCCACATCACCCTGCCGCAGATCCGCCGGGTGCTGCTGTTCGTGTCGGTGATCAACGTCATCTACACCTTCACCTCGCTGTTCGGCTTCGTCTACGTGATGACGGCCGGCGGGCCGGGCTACTCGACCACGACGCTCGACTACCTGATCTACCAGAAGGCGTTTTCCAGCGCCGATATGGGCTCAGGCTCGGCGCTGGCGATCCTGGTGTTCCTGCTGATCGGGGTGCTGACCGTGCTGCAGGCGCTGGTCAGCCGCGAGCGGAGGCCGTCCAATGGCTGAGGCGGCGCGCGTCCGCGGCAAGCTGCCGGCCTTCGTCATCCTGCTGCTGGTCGCGGCGACGACGCTCTATCCACTGAGCTTCGTTTTCACCAACGCCTTTCGCACCAAGACCGAGTACCTGAAGGGGCCCTATGGCTGGCCGGCCGAGTGGTCGCTCAACAACTTCGTGCTGCTGATCGAGAATTACGACCTGTTCCGCGCGTTCGGCAACAGCGCCATGGTGATCGGCACGGCGCTGGTCATCGTGCTCGCCGCGTCGACGCTTGCCGCCTACGCCATCGTCAAGCTCGACCTGCCGTTCAAGCAGGTGTTTTCCGGCACGTTCCTCTCGGTGATGCTGGTGCCGAGCCAGGTGCTGATCATCCCGGTCTACCTGTTGCTGTCGCTGCTGCGGGTGGTCGACACCCTGCCCGGCGTCATCCTCGTCTATGCCGCGACCAACATGCCGTTTGCGGTGTTCTTCATGTCGACGGTGATGCGCTCGGTGCCCAACGAGTTGCTCGAGGCAGCCCGGATCGACGGCGCGGGGCCCTTTCGCACGCTGGTGTCGGTGGTGGTGCCGGTGCTCCGAACCTCGATCCTGACGCTGGCGGTCCTGATCTTTCTCGCCATGTGGAACGAGCTGATCTTCGGGCTGATCCTGCTCCCCAGCGAGATGAACAGCCTGCTCACCCCGCGCATGGCGTCGATCGGCGGGCGCTTCGTGACCAACCAGCCGCTGCTGATGGCCGGGCTGCTGCTCACCTCGCTGCCACCAATCCTCGTGCTCACCTTCCTCTCAAAGTACCTGGTCAGCGGCATCGCCGCCGGCATGGGCAAATAGCGAGTTCTCAGATGACCGGTTCGTTCTCGGCCGCTTCGGCCACCCTCGGCTTCGACCCCGGCAATGGCGGAACGTTGCGGCTGAGCCTCGGCCAGCGCGACCTGCTGGTGCCGGGGCCGGCGCTCAGCCTCACCATCGACGGCCGGGGGGTGACCGGCTGGCGCGACGCCAGGGTCTCGGGCGGCAGCGGATTGCAGGTTACCGGCAGCGTCGCCGACGGCGTCGTCGCGACGCTGTCGATCACCCAGGTCGCCGATGGCGCGGCGTTCGAGTTTCAGATGACGTTGCACAACAATTCGGGCGCGCCGGTGCGTATCTCGGCCGCCGACGCCTTTGCCGGAACGCTGGCGCCGGCCGACTGGCAGGGCCTCAGCTTTGCCTCGAAATGGGGTGGCGAGTTCGAGCCTGAGGCGTTCGCCCTCGATCAGCCGCGCGAGATCGAGGTGCGCACCGGTCGCTCATCGCTGGGCCAGAGCCCGTGGCTCGGCGCCACGAGCGCGCTCGGCGCCGTGGTGGTCGCACCGGTCTGGAGTGGCAACTGGCATATCGGGGCGACCCCGGGGACAGCCGGTATTGCCCTGGCGGCGGGCATCTCGCCGTGGAAGTTCTGGCACGACCTGCAGCCGGGCGCGACATTCGAGGCGCCGGCGGTACTGGTCGCGGTGGGGAGCGATCTCGACGCGGCAACGCTGGCGCTGACACGCGCGGTCGGGGCGCGGCTGCCGCGCTCGGCCGCCAGCGAAGCCATTCCGCTCGAGTGGAATCACTGGTGGCCTTATGAAGACAAGGAGATCAACGAGGCGGTGTTCCTCGAAAACGCCGCCGACGCCACCGACCTGGGCTTTGCAGTCTCGACGCTGGATGCCGGCTGGTTCGGGGCGGCTGATGCCGACACCTTCTGGTGGGACATTCGCGGCGACTTCGCCGAAGAGAACCTCGCTCGTTTTCCGCACGGCATCCAGGGCCTTGCCGACGCGGTGCGGCAACGCGGCCAGCGCTTCGGCATCTGGATGGAAATCGAGGCCGTCGGGCTGAAGGCGCGGGTTCGGCACGAGCGCGCCGATATCATGGCGCGCCGCGACGACGACCCGCCGGAAACGCCGCTCGACCCCGATGATCCGGGGTTCCTGGGCTATGTCTGCCTCGGTTCAGCAGCCGGCCAGGCGCATGTGCGCCAGCTGTTGGAGACGCTGGTCGAAAAGACCCGATGCGAGTGGATCAAGATCGATTTCAACCTCGATCCCAAGGCGGGCTGCGACTGCACCGATCATGGCCACGGCGCCGGCGACGGGCTCTATGCGCATTATCGGGGGCTCTATGCGCTCTACGACGCGTTTCGCGCCGCCCACCCCGAGATCATCGTCGAGGCCTGTGCCTCGGGTGGCCTGCGGATCGATGCCGGGCTGCTGCGGCACGTGCACTGCGCCTTCCTCTCCGATCCGGACTGGGTGCCGCATCACCTCGCGGTGGTGCATGGCGCCTCGCACCTGCTGCCGCCGGCAGCGATACTGCACTGGCCGATGTCGGAATGGCGCGGCAAGCCCCCGCGCCAGACCCTGAGCCTCCGCGATCCGGCGCTCACCGAGGACATATTCGACACCATCATCCGCTCGGCCTTCATGCACCGGTTCGGACTGAGCTGGCGCTTGCCCGACCTGCCGGAAAAGTGGCGGGTGCGGCTCAAGGCACAGCTGCGGATTTATGCCGAGGAGGCGGCGCCGCTGGTGCGGAACGGCGACCTGCGCCGGTTGAGCCCGCCGCCGCTACGCAGCGGAGGTGGCGAACGGCAGCCACGCTTCCAGCTGAGTTCAGGAGACGCTGGGCATCCGGCCAGCGGAGGGTGGATTTGCGATTGTGCCACGCGGGCTGGAGGCCGGGAGGCGCTATCGGCTGCGGGAACTCTCTGCAGACGGCGAGGGCACGCCGCTGGTGCGGAGCGGGTCGGAGTGGATGCGCGACGGGGTCAGGGTCATGAGCTCGTCGTACGCGGGGGTGCTGGAGGCGGTGTAGGAGTTGGCTCCCCTCCCCCGCGGGCCAGGGCAATTGCATATGGCTTTGTGCACGCACTCTCAGTGCTCCTCCACCGTGAAACGGGGGAGGGGGACCGCCGAAGGCGGTGGAGGGGGCGGCGGGAAGCGCCGGTTTGTGGGGCCGCCCCCTCCACCAGCTTCGCTGGTCCCCCAACGGTGAGCGCCGTACGGCGCTCATCCGTGACCCCGCTGCGCGGTGGAGGACCACGGAGAGCCTGGTGGCTTCATATGCGATTGCCCTCCCCCGCGATCGGAGGGGAACTGGGAGAGGCTGAGGGTGGGCCCTACCGCCCGCCCATCCCCGCGTTCAGCGCGATTGAGTTGTAGATCAGCTTCTGCAGGAGGATCGCCAGCACGATGCCGGGAAGCATCGAGAGGGCGGCGCCGGCCATGATGTAGTTCCACTGCGTGCCCTGCTGGGTCTGGAAGTGGGTGAGGCCGACCGGCAGGGTGGCGTTTTCCTGGCCGGTCATGACGATCAACGGCCAGAGGAAATTGTTCCACTGGGCGATGAAGGTGAACAGCGACAACAGCCCGATCGCCGGCATCGACAACGGCACGATGATGCTGATGAGGATGCGCAGCCGCGACGCCCCGTCGATCAGCGCGGCTTCCTCGAGCGAGTTGGGGATCGAGAGGAAGAACTGCCGCAACAGAAAGGCCCCGAAGGTGCCGAAGGCGACCGGCAGGATGACACCCTGGAAGGTGTTGACCATGCCCAGGCCGTTGACGATCAGGAACAGCGGGATGATCAGCATGATCGAGGGCACCATGAGGGTGCCGACATAGCCCAGCAGCAGCGTGTCGCGACCGGGGAATTTCAGCCGGGCGAAGGCGTAGCCGGCAAGGCAGGAGACCACCACGGTGATCACGGTGACGCTGCCGGCGACGATCATCGAGTTGAGGAAGAAGCGGCCGAACGGCAGCTGCGACCAGGCCTTGGTGAAGTTGTCCCACTGGAACTCGTTGGGCAGGATGCGAACCGGAATGGCCAGCACCTCGGCATTCGAGCGCACCGCGTTCGACACCATCCAGAAGAACGGGAACAGGAACAGCAGCGCCACGAGGATCAGCGCGCCGTGGTTCAGGATATCGAGCGCCAGGGCGGTTCGAGCGCGGAGTCTTGGGGAACGAGCCTTAGTTGTCATAGTGCACCCACTTGCGCTGCAGCCAGAACTGGAGGGCGGTCAGCGCCATGATCAGCGCGAACATCACCCAGGCGATGGAAGAGGCGTAGCCCATCTGGAAGTTCTGAAAGCCGCGCTGGTAGATGGCATAGCCGAGCGTGGCGGTGGCGTTGCCGGGGCCGCCGCGGGTCATCACATAGATCTGGTCGAACACCTGCAGCGAGGTGATGGCGGTCATCACCGTACCGAAGAACAGCGTGGGCGAGATCAGCGGCAGGCGGATCTTCCAGAAGCGGTCCCAGGCGCTGGCGCCATCGATCTTTGCCGCCTCGAGGTAGCTCGGCGGCACCATGTCGAGGGCGGCGTTGAACAGCACGGTGTTGTAGCCGACATTGGCCCAGAGCGAGACGATGATCACCGCCTGCATGGCGAGGGTCTGGTCGGTCAACAGGTTCGGCACGCCCAGCGACAGCGACTTCATGATGAAATCGAAGAAGCCGCCTGGTGCGAAGATCAGCATCCAGACGATGGCGACGGCGATTCCGGGTGTAAATGTGGGGAGGAAAAACACCACCCGGAACCACCGTTGCCCTCGCTTGAGGCTCGCGATCCAAGTGGCCAGCCCCACCGAGATGATGATGTTCAGCACCAGGTATTCGGCGGTGAAGAACAGCGTATTGCGCAGAACGGTCCAGAACTGCGGGTCGGCGGTAAATAGCCGGACATAATTCTGGAAGCCGACAAAGGCCGGTTTGCCGAGCAGCTTCCAGTTGGTGAAGCTCAGCACCAGCGAGGCGATGATCGGCAGCACCAGAAAGAGGATCACCCCCAGCAGGCTGGGTAGAAGAAAGAAGAAGGCCGTGCGGCCCTCGCGTGGACCGCTGCGTCGTCGCGGGCGGGTGACCGGGGCGCTCGTCGCAACCGCGGTATCCTCGATGAGCGTCATGGGCACCTCCTCCCTCGCGGCGCCCTCGGGGCACCGATGCAGCAGAGAACGCCCGACCGGATTCGGGGCCGGCCGGGCGCCAGGACTTACGGCAGCTGGCTCTGGATATCGGCCAGCACCGCGTCCGTGGTGTTGTCGCCGTTGAGCGCCAGCGGCAGGTACTGCGTGAGCAGGTTCTCGAACTCGTTCCAGCTCTCGTTCAGGCGGAACGGGGTCGAATGCTCGAAGGAATATTGCAGCGTCTCGCGGGCGCCGGCGATATCCTTGGCGGCGACGTCGTACCAGAACTTCTGCTCGGCGAGGCGGCCGGGCAGCGCACGGCCGGCTGACGCGAGGATCTCGGCGGCCTTGGGGCCGGTGAGGACCTTGAGCGCCTTGAACGCTTCATCCTTGTGCTGGCTGGCAGCCGAAATGCCCCAGCCCGAGCCCGCCGTGATGTAGCGCGACGGACCGTCGCCGCGCGGCAGCGGGGCGACGCCCACCTTGAAGCCCACCGAGGCCTGGGTGGTCAGCAGCGACCAGGGGCCGTCGATTACCATGGCCGCATTGCCGGCGGCAAAGCGGCCGCTGCCGGTCTGGGCGCCGGCGCCCGAGGCAAAGACCGGCGACGCCTTGGCGACCGCCACGAGGTCGACAAGCTTGCCGACCGCCGCTTCATAGCCGGGGTTGGTCAGGTCGAACTGATTGCCGTCGTTGAAATACTCGGCGCCCAGCGCGATCGGCTGGGCGACAAAATCGAAGGCCTGCACGGCGTAGCCGTAATCGTCGCCGCTGGTGAGCTTTTCGGCAGCCGCCTTGAACTCGTCGAAGGTCCAGTCGGGCTTGGGTTCGGCAATGCCGGCCGCGGCGAACTTGTCGCGGTTATAGAACATCAGCCACGGGCCGACGTCATAGGGCAGCGCGTATTGCACGCCCTCGTGCGACAGGCCGCTGATGATCGAGGACTCGAACGCCGACTTGTCGAAATTGTCGGCCGCGATGAACGAATCGAGCGGCTCGAGCACACCGTAGAAGCTGGGCATGCGCATCGACTGCATGGCGACGAGGTCGGCGATCTGCCCGGACGAGGCCAGCACCGGCAGGCGGGTCCAGTAGTCGGTCCAGCCGGAGAACTGCGGCGTCACCTTGATGTTGGGATATTCCGCCGTCACCAGGTCGGCGAGCGACTGGAACAGCGGGGTATCCTTCTCGTCACCCCACATCTGCCAGGTCAGGTTGACCTGCTCCTGGGCGTAGCTGGCGGTGGACAGGATGGCGGTGCCGGCAAGCGCCAGGGCCGCCAGGGCGTGCGTAAACTTCACGATGTGTCTCCTCAATCACAGTTAGTCGTTGGGTCTTCGGCTTGTTCTTGGTCTTCCGGAGTTCCTCGGCTCCGGCGTCACCACGGCCGTCAGGCCGCGATCAGCACCTCCAGATCGGCGATCATGGCGATGAGTTCAGCCCGCTGGCGGTGGAAGGCGTCGGGGTCGCGCCCCGGCTCCAGGATCGCCGTCATGCGGGAAGTGAAATCGGGCGGCAGCAGCGGCAGCTCGGCCCCCATCGGCAGGTTCCAGCCATCGCCCGGGTAGTAGACGCGGTTGAGTGCGAACACGACCTGCAGGATCGCGTTGCTGAGCTTGCCGGTAATGCCGACGAGAAACACCAGGTCGCGCCGATCGACCTTGCTCTCGTAGTGATAGTCAGCCGCCCAATAGTTCAGGATCTCGCGATACTGCCGCAGGACGGAGTCGCGCAGCGGCTCCGGATAGCGAACCAGCCGGCCCTTCCAGCCCGCCAGGCGCCCCTCTGGATCGTTGACGATCTGCTGAGTCGAGAGATCGGTCGGCAGGTGGTAGCCCCAGATGGTCCACTCGAAGCTCTTGGGGATGGCGATGCCGCCGAGCCAGGCGCCGAGATCGCTCTCGACGCCGGCATAGCTGCGCATCCAGACCCCATCCATGCGCGCGCCCCGTGCCTGCCACTCCGCCATGCCCGCCTCGAACCGCTGCCACTGCCTGGTGGCTTTCAGCTCGGGGCGGTAAGCGTGGGCATAGACCCGGAAGTCATAGTCCGACTGCCGGTCCGAGCGGCCCTTGCCGCGCGACCCGGCCAGTGCCACGGCGCCGGCCCCATCCTCGGCGAGGTCGGCGACGAGCGGAGCCATCGCCGCGATCAGTTCGGCTGCCGATGCTGCTTCTTCGGCCATCGCGTCACCAGGTCTCTGCTCGCCGTTCCTCCTCAGTCCTTGAGGATCAGCTCGACCACCGGGGTCACCACATCGGGCTTCAGCACCGGCAGTTCGAGCGTCAGCATGCCGTCGCCGACGGCGACGCCGATGTTGGAATCGACCTCGGCATCGGGGTCGAGCCAATGGATCTCACTCGCGTCATGCAGGAACTGCGCGTATTTCACCTTGCGCCCCAGCCCCGGGATATGGACATGGCGGAACGGCCAGGTCTGGAGGTGGAGGTAGAGCCGGTTGCCCTTCTGGGTAAAGCGGGTGCCGACCGGCGCCTGGTACTCGGAGGGCCCGGCGCCGTAGATCGAACGGCCGTTGACGTCGAGCCACTCGCCATAGGTTTCGAGCGCGGTGACGGCGCGCTTGTCGAAGGTGCCGCGGGCCGTGGGCCCGACATTCATCAACAGGTTGCCGCCGAGCGCCACCGTATCGATCAGGATGTTGATCAGCTGGCCGGCATCCTTCCAGGTGTTCTCGTCACGGTGGTAACCCCACGAGCCCGAGAAGGTATGACAGACTTCCCAGCGCACCGGCTTGCCATTGATGGTCGGCGCGACGCGTGGCGTGTACTGCTCCGGAGTGGCGAGATCCTTGGGGAAGTTGCCGTCGGTGGGCAGGTCGAGGCGATCGCCGACAATGATGTTGGGCTGCAGCTCGCGCACCAGCCCGATCAGCTCCTCGGACTGCCAATCGGCACGGCCCTTGCCGGGCATGCCCTTGTACTCGCGCTTGGGATAGCTGAAATCGAACCAGATCACCGAGATCTCTCCGAACCCGGTGAGCAGCTCGCGCACCTGGTTGTGCATGTACTCGGCATACTTTCTGACGTCGCGGCTCTTGTTCATCTCGAGCGCATCGGGGTGGTTGCGCAGCGGATGGATGCCGTCGATCGGGAATTCCGGATGGTGCCAGTCGATCAGCGAATAGTAGAAGCCGACCTTCAGCCCCTCGGCGCGGAACGCCTCGACATAGGGTTTCAGCAGGTCCTTGCCATAGGGCGTGTTGGTCGCCTTGTAGTCGGTGAACTTCGAATCCCACAGGCAGAAGCCCTCGTGGTGCTTGGCGGTCAGCACCACATATTTCATCCCCGCCTCCCGCGCCCGGCGCGCCCACTCCTTGGGATCGTAGAGGTCGGGGTCGAAGTTCTCGAAATACTTCGCATAGGTTTCCGGCGCGATTTCCTCGCGGTGCTGCACCCATTCGTGGCGCGCGGCGAGGGCGTAAAGCCCGAAGTGAATGAACATGCCGAAGCGGTCATTGCTGAACCACGCCTTGCCGGCAGACGAGTCGAGGCCACCGCTGACGGTGAGTGCGCTATCCAATCTATCCTCCTTGGTCCGGTTATCGAACCGGTTCGATTTTTATCCTGATGTCGACCGCGCCATGAGTCAAGGCAGATTCTGGAACAGGGCATCTCGGTGGATTTCGGTTGCACGAAACCCTGCAACTGCTAGGTATTGCAACAGAATTGTCCGCCGAGTTCCCCACCAAGCGAGCCTCCACTCCGGATAGAAGCGGTTCGAGAAACAACTGATGGCCACCATTCGTGACGTAGCGAGACTCGCAGAAGTCTCGGTCTCGACCGTGTCGCTGGCGCTCAGCAATCCGGGTCGGGTGAGCCAGAAAACGCTGGAGCGGATCCGCACCGCCGTGGCGGCGGTGGGCTATGTCGCCGACCCCCTGGCGCAGAGTCTGGCACGTGGCCGCTCGAAGATGATCGGGCTTGTCGTCGGCAATGTCGGCAACCCGTTCTTCGGCGATATCCGTCGCGAACTCGAGAACTACGCGCTCGAGCACGAGCACTTCGTCTTGATCGCCGACTCCTCGGGCAAGCTCGAGCGTGAGCGGGCGCTGGTCGAGCACCTGATCGGGCTGAAGATCGCCGGCCTGGCGCTGGCGCCGTCGAGCTTCGGGCCGGACTATGTGAAGTTCGTCGAAAGCCTCAAGGTGCCGATGGTCTGCTTCGACCAGAAGGTTGCCGGCATCGAGCGCGACTTCGTCGGCTCGGACAATTACCTCGCCGGCGCCATGCTGACCGAGCACCTGTTGCAACTGGGGCACCGGCGCATCGCCTTCATCGCCGGACCGCAGCACATGCACACCGCTTCGGAGCGCTATCGCGGCTTCATGGAGACCATGGCCAGCGCCGGAGTGGACGTGAACCCCAACTACGTGGTCGACGGTCAGTTCACCCGCTCGGCCGGCTACGAGGCGGCGATGCGGCTGCTGATCCAGCCGGAGCGCCCCACTGCGATTCTGGGGGCCAACAACGCGGTGGCGCTGGCGGCGCTGCAGGCGATGCAGGAACTGGGCTTTGACTGCCCGGGCGACATCTCACTGTGCATGATCGACGATGTGCAATGGAGCAACGTCATCACCCCGCGCATCACCATGGTGGTGCAGGATACGCTGAAGCTGGGCGGCATCATCGCGCGGCGACTGCTGCACCGCATCAGCACGCCCGACGCAGCGGCCGAGCCACCGCAGGATATCGTGCTCGCGCCGAAGTTCGTGCCGGGCAATTCCTGTCGCCGGGTTTAGTACGGCAGAGACCTCCGCCCTTCCGCTGCGGATCGCGGCATAGCCGCTTCCACCCGCTCGTCCTCGGCCTTATGGTTGGCGAAGCTGGAGGATTGCAGATTGGGTTTCATTTACTGGATCGCGTCTTATCCAAAGTCCGGGAATAACTGGACTCGGGCCTTCCTGACCGACCTCATTACGGACGGTGCGCGAAGTGCAACCGGGCAGTCGCCGCAGATCGTCCTCGATGAAACTCTTGGCCGGTTCTACAAACCGTTCCTGAAGAAATCACTCGAGACTGCGAGCGAGATGGAACTGGCGGCGATCCGGCCGCATGCGCATCGGATGATCGCCAGGAAAGCGCAGAACTTCGTCCTGCTGAAAACGCACTCGCTGCTCGGGCTTCATCACGGCACACCCACGGTGACTTTCGACGTCACGGCAGGCGCGGTTTACCTGATGAGAAACCCGTTGGACGTTGCCGTCACCTACACCGAACATCGCAAGAAGGACTTGGACGATACGATCGCCGCCATGAACCACAGCGAGCGGATACCGAACCATCCGGCAACCCGCTCGTACGAGATCATCGGGTCGTGGAGTGAAAACGTCGCGTCGTGGACCAAGCCGCACGACCGGGTACTGGTGCTGCGCCATGAGGACATGCTGGCGGACCCGGCGGCAGCATTCGGCAGCATGGTGCAGTTCCTGAAAATGGACGTCAGTGCGGAGCAGCTCTCGCGCGCGCTGGAGAGCTCTCAGTCGCGGGCCGAGATCCCAGGCTTGTGGCGGAAGGAGCTGAGCGAGGAACAGGTTGCCACGCTGGTGAGACGTCACGAGGTCACCATGAAGCGCTTCGGCTACTGGCTGGATGAGTTTGATGGGCTGCTCGGGCGTTCAGCCACGCCCGCGGTCAGCTACCCGTAGGGCTCAGAGCGCCGGCAGCGACCGGCTCATGAGGAAGCCGAGGGTCAGAAGCAATTCGTGCGAGCTGGTAAAGTGCACCCGGCTGGCGCGCGAGAGGTTCTCGGCATAGCTGCGGTTGGGAGCCGCCGCTGCGATGGTCCGCAGGCGCGCTCGGTCGCGTTGCGGCAGGTTCCCGGCAGCGAGATAGAGCAACTGGGCGCCTAGCCCCTCGAACAGCGGCGTGATCCTGACATTGGCAAACCTGGCCGCCGCTTCGGGCGACAGCAGCGCCGGATCAAAATCCAGCCCGTAACCGCCATCGACCTGACGCAAGCGACCGTCGATCAGCGGCAGTGCCCGCTGCGGCGTGAGCCCGGCGAACTCGGTGGTGTCGACCAGAAAACGCCTGGCGTCGGCAAGGGTAGCGAACCCTGCCCCGCCGGCGGCCTCCCTGACGGCATCGTCGACCGCCAGCCGCCACGGGAACCCGACATCGGCCAGCACGAGCTTGGAGACCGTCAGTTCCTGCAGTCGCGTGAGCCCCAGGGCAAGCACCCCACCCCAGCCCTTGCCGATGACCATCAGCCGGGTGGTCCCCAGGGATTGGGCGAGCGCGAGCAACGCAACCATGTAGGTGTGGGGGTTGTAGTCGGCGACGTCGAGATAGGCGCTGGCCCCTCGCCCCGGCATATCGGGACAGACGACGCGAAATCCGTGCCCCGAAAGAACCACGGCAAGCCGCGAAAAGTCGGCGCCGTTGCCGAGAAAGTCGGGGATGCAGATGACGGTGCGCGTGGCCTTCTGAGGCTCGTATACCAGATAGGACAGCTCGGCGAAGCCTGCGGCGAGCGGCACGGCCAGCCGCCGGCGATCGGGCTTTGGTGTACTGGACATGTTCATGCGCGTGTGGCGGCCTGCGCCTTGACCTCGCTGACCAGCGTCTCGAGCTGCGCGACGATCGCCGGCAGGCGCAGCGCCGGGTCATGCTCCTTCCAGCGCTCCAGCGACGCCAGGTGGTAGTGCTGGTAGGTCTCGTCGTCGGTCAGCAGCGTCCGCAATACCTCCACCCAGGGAATGGCGTCCGTCAGCGGGGGGACCAGCCAGTGGTCGCGAACGAGCGGTTCCGGCGGATCGATAACGATGCCCGCATCGCCAACCAGTTCGGGCAAGCCGCCCCTGTTCGTAACCACGGCAGGGATGCCCATCGACAGGGCCTCGACCGAGACACGCGGACCGCTATCGTGCCAGAGCGACAGCGCCAGCAGAACCTTGGTTGCGGCAAACACCGCGCCCATGTCCTTCTGCAAACCGACGCGCGTCAGGTTGGGATAACGCGAGAGATCGATGCCGGTACGCCGCTCGGCATCGGACAGGGAGCTGCGGCTTTCGACGACGAGGAACTTCGCCTCCGGCAAGGTCTGCGCCGCCAGCTCGACGATGCGCAGAAACAGCGTCACACCCTTTTCAGCCGCCGGGTTGATGAACGTCACATATTGCGGCGACTGGGCATTGGCCGGCACCGTGGGTTTCTCGATGAACTTGCCGATCACCTGGCAGTTGAAGCCGAAACGTTCGGCAAACAGCTGCCGCGTCGCTTCGGTGTCGGTGAAGATGTGATCGACATGCGTGAAGGCTTCGAGCTTTTTGTAGCCTGGGTGCACCAGGTAAAAGATCGTCGCTATGCCGCGCTCGCGCGCCTTGCGCAGCAGCGATCGCTCGTAGCGGCGTGAACCGTACAGCAGCAGCACATCCGGCTGATAGGTGTCGAGCATCCGCAGCACCCGATTGTAGAGGGTCTGCTCTTCCTCGAGGGTGAACTCCCTCTGCGTCAGGTGCTCGGTGAACTCGACATAATGATGCACGTCGCCATCGACACCCAGCCAGAGCGTCTGGGGCAGCCCTGGCTCCTGAACCGGCTTGGCGCCGGTCGACATCAGGTTTTCCAGGGCATTACCGGGCCCAGGCCGATCATAGACATTGGCGCTGAAGGAACGGCACTCGACGCCGTAGCGGCTGAGAAACTGCAGGAAAGTCTTGATGCTGATCGCGGCACCATTGCTGGTGTCGAGGGTGCAGTTGATGGCGCTGAACAGCAGCTTCAAGATGACATCTCACTGGCTTGGCAACGCCTTAGTCTGCCGCCGGCGCGCGCGGTTGTCACTCGCCAACTTGGCCTCGAGCGGCCATCACGGCACGTCAGCATCACAAAACAAAGCGGCCGGGGCAGGCGCCCCGGCCGCTTTGTTAGCGCCGTAACGTGATTTAGAACGTGCCACCCAGCTTGATGAACGCACCGTGGGTCAGCGTGTCGATCTTGGTGCTGGATGCCGTATCGTCACCGTTGATTTCGAACAGCTTCTCGGCCTGGTAGCCGACGGTGAGCACAGTGTTGTCGTTCAGGTAGTAATCGAGGCCGGCAGACGCCTGCAGATCGACCACTGTGGCATTGGTCTCGGTCGAGAATGTGCCGCTGCTGGCGAACGAGGAACTGCTGCCGCTCTGGTTCGATCCGAAGAACGAGTCGTACGACGAGTACGAATACTCGGACCACGAGGAATGGTAGCCGGTCGTGGTGACCTTCTTCTTGCCGAACAGCACCGACGTCGCCACGGACCCCGACAGACCGAAATTGGTCCCTTCAAAGCGGGTCGCTGCCTGAACGCCGATCCGCGGACCGATGCCGGCAAACTTCACCTCGGCAAGGCCGCTGAAGTACGATCCGCCCGAACTGGAGTACCAACCAGACCCGGTGTGCGAGCTGCCGTTGTAGGAGCTGAAGCTGTAGCCGCTGTAGTAGGAGTTGAAGTCCCCGGCGGATCCCTCAAACGAGCTCTTGAAGGACATGGCGCGGAGGCCGGCAAACAGCCTGACACTGAAGGTGTCGCTGAGGACCGGCGTATAGCCGACTTCAAGGTCGGCTGCCATGTAGCCGAAGGAGTGCTTTCCGCTCGCCCACGATCTGCTGAACGAACTGGTATACGACGAGTTAAAGTTCGACGAGCCGTAGTAGTAGCTGGAGGTGAAGGTTTCGCTGGTATCGCTGGCGCGCGCCGAAGCATAGCCGGTGGTGGAACCACCATTGACGACCGACAGGGTGCCGCGCACATCCCAGTTGGGATCGAGCTGCTTGCCGAAGGAAACCGAGCCGAAGAAGCCCTGGAAGCCACTCAGCCCGCTGCTGTACGAGCTGCCGTAGTGGCTCCACGAGGCCGAACTGTAGAAGCTGGAGCCACCGCTGGTGACATAGCTGCTGTTGCTGTCGGAGCTATAGCCGAGCGGCTGGGCGCCAACCTTGTCCTCGATCTCGGACAGGTATCTCTCGGAAGAGCTGAACATCAGCCCGCCGGTGACGCTGTAATAGTAGCCGTTTGCGCCAGGCGCCAGGACCTGCGCGTGAGCGGCCTGCATGCCGCCTGCGGTGGAAGCAGCTGCCGTCGCAAGCGCAGATACCGACCGCAGCAAAATCGCCTTGTTGTTCACGTCGCCGACTCCCAAGCTCATTCTGCCCAGAAGCTAGACCGTATTCCGCGACCCGGCGAGTCCCTCCTGCAGCATTTCCGCCATCGTTCAGCAGTAATTGCGGCAATCGTGGTCGAAATGCCACAGAAAATGCTCTTTTGTCAGGTCTCCGAGGAGTCCTCCCCCCGTCGGGCCCGGTCAATCAGCACCGTCTTACGGGAGTCACGAAGTTGTCGGCCGTAGGATCGTTTGAAGAACCAGCGCATTTCCGGGTTCAACTCCCGCGCTCGGCGCATCAATGCTTTAGTAACGGCGGACTGCGTGCTGACAACGATCGTCATGGCCATCGCGTCGTGGCCACGCTCCAGCACCTTCAGCGGTCCGCGATCCTCGATCCACAGTTCGGCGCTGGCCTGCAGAGTCGGCGTCCACCCGGCATAGGCGATCAGGTCATTGGTCTTGGACAGCGCCCCGAGCTGGCGCTGCTGCCGCAATTGCAGACGCACCGACCGGCTGAGCCGACTCAGCGGCCAATCCGAAAAGGGGGGATGGCGGGACAGCAAGTCCAGCACCATGCCGTACGACTCGAAAGACCCGCTCAGGACTTCAATGCGATACTCGGTCGAGTCCATCGGTGGTTTCCGTCAGGGAAGGCAACAAGAGCGACGCATGCATAGCAGCCAACGTGCTCAATGCAGCCCCAGATACTTCTCGAAAAACGGCCGCAGCATCTCGCGGTTCACCAGCGGCAGCAGGGCCACGTGCTTGACCTCGGTGTCGTCGAAGGCGACTTTTACCTTTTCGGCATGTGGAACAAGCCTGGTCAGCACGTCGGCCGAAACTTCGTCTTCAGGACTTTGAGCGCCGTAGGCGAGGGTGACGCGGCGGCCGGCCAGCCCCGGGGCAGCGGCCTCCATCAACTGACGCTTGCTCCGCCCATTGCCCTTGGCCCAGCGCACGTCATCAAGGCTTCCGGCGCCCACAGCCAGGACCGTGTCGGCGCCGACGATCGGCGCAGCGAGCAGTGCCGGGATGCCGCCACTGCTGGTGCCAAGGGTCACAATGCGCGCGTAGCCGCCCGGCAGGTGTTTGCTCAGCTTCGGCAACGCCTCCTCCAGCGTGTTGCCGAGGGGGGGAATGCCGAAACGGTAGTTCGCCTTCTTCCAGTCGGGAACCATGACGACATCGACCTGCCCCGGTGAGAAGTGCTGCAGGATGATCGGCAGCGGCATCATGAGGCGCCCGCCGTTGCCGGGGAACGCCACGATCAGGACGCGGCCGGCAGGCTCGGTCGTGCCGGCAAATATCCGGACCCCCTCGGTAAGCATGAAGCGGGTATAGCGTTCGGGCGCAGGTTTGCCGGCGTTATACATCGCGCGCACGGTGTGCGAGACAATGGCGCGGGCGTTGTCGGTGAACTCCTCGATACGTTCGGCCGGCACCTTGCCGGGAAACCGCCAGTCCTCGTGGTGCATCGCGGTCGTCATGTCGATCACCTCGGTCGGCGTCATGACGTTGAGCGCGTCGATGATGGCGAGGTTGAGCATGTTGATCGAGGTCACACGTGCAATGTGCCCGAAGAACTCGTCGATCACTGCTGGCGCTCCAGGATGGTCGCGACCACCGCGCCGAGCGAGCCAAGTTCCACCAGTTCGGCGGGCACGACCTCGATGCCGGTGTTCACCTCGACGGCAATGCAGAGTTCCATGACGCCCATGCTGTCCATTTCCAGCGCCGCGAAAGGAATGTCGGCGGTCCCGTCGAGGAACCCTTCCATCAGCCCGGAGCGGCGCAGCCCGACGATGGTGGAACCATCGATCGCATCCACCAGCATCTGCCGCAGGTCGCCCTCACCCATCTATTCGCTCCTGTGCCTCGAGCAACCTCGCTTCTTCGATAGTCACGGCGTCCGCCTTCCTTTCTCGAAAGCCAGCGCAATTTCCCGTCGCAGGATCTTGCCCTGGCTGTTGCGGGGCAGGCTGGGCAGAATGATCACGCGACGCGGCGCCCGCAGCGCCAGATGTTCGCGCGCAAAGCGCTGCAGATCCGTCGCGGTAACCGACGCGGCTTCCACCAGTTCGACAGCCGCCACGGGTATCTGGCCGTGAACGATGGAGTTCAACGGCAGCGCGGCGGCGACTTTCACGGCTGGGTGGCGTTCCAGGACGCGCTCGATCTCGCCGGGAAAGATGTTGATCCCATTGAGGATCATCATATCGTCCTGCCGCCCCTGCACCACAAGGCTGCCATCAGCCCGCAGCATCCCCACGTCGCCCGGCCAGAACCAGCCATCGCGAAACCGGCTGGCGGTCTGCTCACCGCCATCGAGGTAGCCGGTGGCCACACCTGGGGCCCGCAGACGGATTCGGCCGGTTTCGCCTGCCGGCAGCGGATTGTCGTCCGGATCGACGATCTCCAGTTGCACGCCAGGCAGCGGCCGCCCCACCGATTCCATCTCGTCATGCTCGCCCGGCCCGGCCATGGCGATCGCACCGCTCTCAGTCGACGCATAGCGCACATAGAGCAATGGAGTGACCCGCTCCTCGATGGCGCGCCGGACGTCAATGGGGACTGCCGAGCCCCCGGTGCGCAGCTTCACCCCGTCGAAGCGACCGATGCCGCCCTGGGCCGCGAGGTCGGACGCGTGCATGCGCGAGATGTCGAGGCAGGTGACACCGTGCCGCGCACAAAACTCGGCCACATCGAACTCACCCGACGGCCGAAAAACGTTGGTGCCGCCCATGAGGGCGCAATAGAGCCGATGGCGCTTGGAGTTGTTGTGCTCGATTGAGGCGAGGCGGAGCAGCCGTTCCGAGGCATATTCCGGATGACGCTGCGCCTGTTCCGCCAGCTGTGTCGCGGTGAAGGCGATGACGTTCATGCCGCCCGTAGTGCCTGAGGTCTTGAGGTACACTATTCCCTCTGCCCCCGACGCTTCAGATGGAACGCCGTCCCGCGCGGCCACCCCGTCGACAGTGAGAACATGCGTTGCCCGGACCCGTTCGGACAGAGCTTGTTTCGCCTCGGCCGGGTCATGGGTGGGGCGGGTCACATGGCGAGCGCCCACCGCGATCAGGGCCAGCGACGCGATCAGGTGCTCGACCTCATCGGCAAGCTCGAGGCCCACCACGCTGCCCGGACCGACACCCCGGCTCTGCAACCCGCCAGCGCGGGCTTCCACCCGGCGCACGAGTTCGCCATAGCCGAATGCCAGCCCGTCCGTCACGACAGCGACATCGTCCCCGTGGGCCGCCAGATGGGACAAGAAACTCGATTGACCCGGCATCGTCCCTCCGCGCGTCGGTTGTCGATACTGTAATCATAGGGAAATCGACTGTCACGGGCTGGCGAGGCCCCCTGCTTCATCAATCTTGCTCGCCAGATTGCTCGTGCTGCGGCAAGCAGCTACCTATTGGTGCGGGCCAAGCCAGGTGCACGGCGCCGGTGTGGACGGCTTCAAGGTCTGCGAGATTCGAACTGGAGGTGACACGGTGACTGCGGCCGAAGCACGAGCGATGATCGTCGACGCCCTGCATGAGACAGCCAGGTCGTTCAACAACCCGGCCGTGTCGGAGCGCCTGCAGGTGCCCGACGGCGATGTGCGGCTGGATGAACTCGAACTCGACAGTCTCGACCTCGTCGAGTGGGGCGTCGAGATCGAAAAGCGCAGCGGCGTGGTGCTCGATACCGCCGATCTGGCCAGCGCCGGCAGATTATCCGACGTCGTGGCCACCGTGATGGCGAAGCAAACTGCCGACGCCTGAGGATTACATTGCCGCCCTGCGCGCGGCCACCTCGGTGTCGGCGGCGAGAAAGACGACCTTCGAGCTCGAGGACCAGCTCACGCCGCGACAACTTGTGGCGCTGTTGCCGGCGCTGCACGACCTCACCGGTCACGCCGCGGCGTGGCGGGGATCGTACATTCTCAAGGAACTGCATCGGCAACCTGCCCAGACCTACGAGCGTCACGACCTGGCGCCGGATGTGGTGTTCTATCGCGGCGACGGCCAGCGCGAGCAGAAGACGCTGATCGTGACATTCTGCGGGCGGGCGCAGCGCCCCAACATGAGCTGGTCGCTGTACCTGCAATACCTGCCGTCAGAACTGTTCGACGTCGCCATTCTCTGCGATCGTTCCAACAACCACTATTATGACGGTATCGCCGGCTATGCCTCCAGCATGCTGTCGCTGCAGCGCCGCCTCGCCGAGGACCTGCAGTTTTCCTCGTACCGGCGCCTGATCTGCTATGGCACCAGCAGTGGCGGGCTGCCGGCCATCCGCGCGGGCTTGCTGGGCGGGGCGCACCGCTCGATCGCGTTGGGCGGGGTATTCGCCTGGCCGATCTATCGGCTGCAGCGTGGACAGAACTTCCAGACCTTCGATCCGATCTGCGGCTGTTATGCCGGGCATCCAGGACAGGTCCTGCTGATCCACGGCTCCAACGAACGCGACCTGATCGGGGCGAGGCAAGCCGAAAAGGCTCTCAGGGCCAAACGGATCCGCGTGACCGCCACCTCTGACCACAACGTCAGTCACCAACTTTATCTCGCGGGCAAGCTGCTGGACTTCCACGGCAGAATGTTCGAGTTCGGCGACGCCAGGTACTTCTAGGGCCAGGCCGTCGGCGGCCGTGTTCAAAATTGAGCACGAAAGGCCGACCCCGTCGCCTCCACTTGCGCTATACTTGCGCCGCTGACCCCGGACGCACCGGAGCTGGTTTCGGCGTGCCTGGTCAGCCAGGGAGGTCGTGAGATGGTTCGGACTGCGATTGCAATTGCCGTTCTCATGCTGAGCGGCGGTATGGCGTTGGCGCAGGGTGGCGATGCCACGCTGGGTGCGACGGTGTTCAAGAAATGCATGGGCTGCCATGCCATCGGCGATGGCGCCACCAACCGCGTCGGGCCGGTGCTCAGCGGGGTGCTGGGGCGGACCGCAGGGACCTATGCCGGCTTCAACTACTCGCAGGCGATGAAGGATGCCGGGGCCGGCGGACTTGTCTGGACGCCTGAGACGCTGGGGCAGTTCCTGCCCAAGCCGGGCGCCTTCGTCAAAGGCACCAAGATGACCTTCATGGGGCTCGGCAAGCCCGAGGACGTGGCGAACGTCATCGCTTACCTCGCGACGTTCTCACCCGATTTCAAGCCGGCCGCGCCGCAATAGCGGCCAGCTTCAGTGAACCACCGGCGCGGGCACGGCAGGGCTCGCGCCGAAGAACTCCATGCGCGTGAAGAAGGTGTAGTCCGCCTCGAACGCCATGATCACGACGAAGATCAGCACCAGCACCGGCGGCACCAGGATGGCGTAGCTGAGCGCCAGGCGTTCCCACGCCATGTGCATGAACACCGCGATGATCAGCCCGCCCTTGCCCAGCATCAGCATGAGGATCAGGCCCCAGCGCAGGTAGCCCTGGAACTGCAGCAGGTCGACCGCATAAGAGCAGGCGCTGAGCACGAACAGCCAGAACCAGACGATCAGGTAGAGCCGGATCGGGTGCTGCTGTCCTTCGGCATGCGCAGATGCTGCGAGGGTTTGCGGGCTCATATGTGCTTCAGCCATGATTGCTTCCTCACCACAAGTAGAACAGCGCGAAGATGAAGACCCACACCAGGTCGACGAAGTGCCAGTAGAGGCCGGTGATCTCGACGATCTCCCAGCGCCCCTTGCGGGAGGTGAAGAAGCCCTTCTTGCCGGTGTCGAAATCGCCGCGCCAGACCTTGCGGGCCATCAGGAGGAGAAAGATCACCCCGATGGTGACGTGAGTGCCGTGGAAACCGGTGATCATGAAGAACACCGAGCCGAACTGCGGCGCGCCCCAGGGGTTTTCCCATGGGCGGACGCCCTCGGAGATGAGCTTGGTCCACTCGAAGGCCTGCATGCCGACGAAGGTGGCGCCCAGCGCCGCCGTCAGCAGCATCAGCACAGTGGTTTTCACCCGGTCGCGGCGATAGCCGAAGTTCACCGCCATGGCCATGGTGCCGCTCGATGAGATCAAGACGAAGGTCATGATGGCAATGAGGATCAGCGGCATATGCACGCCGCCGATCTCGAGGGCGAACACCTCCGAGGGGTTCGGCCAGGCCTCGGACGTCGACATGCGAGCCGTCATGTAGGCGATGAGGAAGCAACTGAAGATGAAGGTGTCCGAGAGCAGGAAGATCCAGATCATCGCCTTGCCCCAGGAGGCGGTCTTGAAGGCGGTCTTGTCGGACGACCAGTCGGAGACGAAGCCGGTGAGGCCGGGCTGCGGGTCGGAGTGAGTCACGGCGGGGTCGGACATTGTGGACTCCCCTTCAGCTCAGCAGTTGCTGGCAGAATGCGACGAAATCGCTGGCCCAGCCGGCCAGCAGGCTGAACAGCACCATCCAGACGAACAACATGAACAGCCAGTAGGTGGCGCAGAGCTCGACATTGAGCCGGGCGCTCTCCACGCCACCCCTGCCCCAGGCTTTGACGCTCGCCCAGCCCAGCGCCGCGAGGCCACCGAGAATGTGCAGGCCATGCAGGCCGGTAACGAGGTAGAAGAAGCTGTTGGCGGGGTTGCCGTCGACGACGTAGCCGGATGCCGCGAGTTCGCCCCAGGCGAGCAACTGGCCGGCGAGGAAGGTGATGGCGAAGACGGCCGCCGTGGCGAGGCCGAGACGGAGCTGGGTCCGGTTGCCCCGACGCACCGCCCGTTGGGCCCATTCGAGTGCGATGCTCGAGAGCAGCAGCATCGCGGTGTTGAACCACAGGATGGGCGGCACCGGCAGCGGCTGCCAGTCGCCAAGCTCCCGGCGCATGAAATAAGCGCCGGTCAGCAGGGCGAAGAGCGAGCCGACCACGGCCAGCAAAAAGCCGAGACCCACCCGCTTGGCGGGGTCGCGCGAAGCGCCGAAATCGGGGACACCGTCGATCACCCCCTGCTCCAGCCAAGGTTTGACGGTCAACCGCTGGCGCGCCAGCCACCAGCCGGCGAGGGCAGCGATGATGGCGAAGAACATCACCACAACGCTCATGACGTGGCGCCTCCCGGCATGGCGGGAGCCTCGTGCGGTGGGTTCGGGCCGGGTTGGTTCTGCGGGATGAAATCTTCTGCCGCGCCGGGCACGCTGTAGTCATAGGCCCAGCGATAGACCACCGGCAGGTCGCGGCCGAAATTGCCATGCGCCGGCGGCGTTTCGGGCGTCTGCCACTCGAGCGTGGTGGCCCGCCAGGGGTTGCCGCCGGCCGGCTTGCCGTGGCGGATCGACCAGATGAGGTTGAAGACGAAGACCAGTTGGGCGGCGCCGACGATCAGCGCCATCACCGTGATGAAGATGTTGAGATCATGCGCCGAAGGCGGCTGGAACGAGATGTCGCCGGATTCGAAATAACGCCGCGGCACCCCCATGATGCCGAGATAGTGCATGGGAAAGAAGATCAGGTAGGCGCCGAGGAAAGTGACCCAGAAATGCAGCTGGGCCAGCCTGTTGTCGAGCATGCGCCCGGTGATCTTGGGGTACCAGTGATAGATGGCGCCGAAGATCACGAGGATCGGCGCCACCCCCATCACCATATGGAAATGCGCCACGACGAACATGGTGTCGGACAACGGCACGTCGACCACCACATTGCCGAGGAACAGCCCGGTGAGCCCGCCATTGACGAAGGTGACGATGAAGGCGAGCGCGAACAGCATCGGCGGGTTCAGGTGGATGTCGCCGCGCCACAGCGTGAGCACCCAGTTATAGACCTTGATCGCCGTCGGCACCGCGATGATCAGCGTGGTGATGGCGAAGAAGAACCCGAAATAGGGGTTCATGCCGCTCACATACATGTGGTGGGCCCAGACCACGAAGCTCAGCGCGCCGATGATGACGATGGCCCAGACCATCATGCGGTAGCCGAAAATGTTCTTTCTGGCGTGCGTGCTGATCAGGTCGGAGACGATGCCGAAGGCCGGCAGCGCCACGATGTAGACTTCGGGGTGACCGAAGAACCAGAACAGGTGCTGGAACAGGATCGGGCTACCGCCCTCGTGCGGCAGCAGATTGCCCATCTCGACCACCGCCGGCATGAAGAAGCTGGTGCCCAGCAGCTTGTCGAACAGCATCATGACGCAGGCGACGAACAGCGCCGGGAAGGCCAGCATGGCCATGACGGTGGCGATGAAGATGCCCCAGACGGTGAGCGGCATCCGCATCAGCGTCATGCCGCGGGTCCGCCCCTGCAGCACGGTTACGACATAGTTGAGCCCGCCCATGGTAAAGCCGATGACGAACAGGATCAGCGACACCAGCATCAGGACGATGCCGCCCTCCTGCCCCGGGGTGTTGGAGAGGATGGCCTGGGGCGGGTAGAGGGTCCAGCCGGCGCCGGTGGGGCCGCCGGGCACGAACCAGCTGGCCACCAGCACCAGCACGGCAAGCAGGTAGGTCCAGTAGCTGAGCATGTTGACGTAGGGGAACACCATGTCCCTCGCCCCCAGCATCAGCGGGATCAGGTAGTTGCCGAAGCCGCCGAGGAACAGCGCGGTGATCAGGTATATCACCATGATCATGCCGTGCATGGTGATGAACTGGTAGTAGGCCGCGGCATCGATGAAGGTGAGAAAGCCGGGGAAAGCCAGCTGCATGCGCATCAGCCAGCTGAGCACCAGCGCCAGCAGGCCGATGGCCAGTGCCGTACTGGCATACTGGATGGCGATGACCTTGGCGTCCTGCGAGAAGACATAGCGTGTCCACCAGCTGCGCGGATGGTACAGTTCGGCATCCGCAAACTCGGCGGCGTGGGCATCTGGCCCGTGGGTGGCGTCGACCATCAGAGTGCCTCCTCGCACTTAGCCTGATGCGAAATCGCGCCCGGAAGTCCGGCGGCCTCAATCTAGATTGGCCGTCTTGAGTACCTCCGGGGCGTAGAGCTGGGCGTAGGTCTGCTGGCCGGCGAGCCAGGCGTCATAATCGGCTTGGGTGTCGATCACGACACCGCCGCGCATATAGGGGTGGCCGGTGCCGCAGAGCTCGGCGCAGAGCACTTCGAACTGACCGGTTCGGGTGGGCGTGAACCAGAAATAAGTGACCGCGCCGGGGATCATGTCCATCTTGGAGCGGAACTCGGCGACATAGAAATCGTGCAGCGTATCGACCGAGCGCAGCAGCATCTTGACCGGCTTGCCGACGGGCAGATGCAGATAATCGGCCTCGATCAGCACGTCGTCGTGGCCGTTGGGATCGTCGGGCTTGATGCCGTAGGGATTGTCGGGGGCGACGAGGCGGGTGTCGGTGAGGCCGAGCTTGCCGTCAGCGCCAGGGAGCCGATAGGCCCATTGCCATTGCGCCCCCATGACTTCGGCTTCGGTGGCCTCGGCGGGCACGTTGATGAACTGGCCCCACACGAACAGCCCGGGGATCAGCATGGCGGCGACGCCGACGGCGGTCAGCCCCATCAGCCAGCTCTCGAGCCGCCGGTTCTCGGGTTCGTAGTCGGCCTTCTGCCCCTCCTTGTGCCGAAAGCGCCAGACGCAATAGGCGACGAACAGCACCACGGCGGCGAACACGGCGCCGGTGATCCAGAAAGTGATGATGATGGTGTTGTCGATATAGCCCCAGTTGGAGGCGATCGGCGTCCACCACCAGGGGCTCAGGAAGTGGAACACCACCGAGCCGACGACGATCAGGACGAGAACGACTGCTACGACCATCCCACTCCTCCTCCAGAGGGCAGACGATGAGGCAGTCGGCGCCTAAAGCGGCGCAAAACAGACGTCGGGCGCAGCAGGGGTTCTGCTCGTCTTCAGCCATGCGTGGCGCATCGCTACAGAGCAAACATGACCCGGATGGTCACAGGCCAGCTAGAATCGGAGCCATATTTGCTTTAGGCACCGGCACTTAGAACTTGATGATCACATCGACACACAAGCTTGTCAATTGCGACCAATGCTCGCACAACGCCTCGGCATCTGGCCGACAACGTTCACGCGAGCAACGCTTGTTTGAGTCGCTGCCGAACAGTAAGCTGCAGCAGGACTTGCAGCCGGCCGGCTTACGTCCGATCGGCGGGTCCATCGAGAGATGGCGATGCAGACATGTTCGAAGTGCGGTTTCAGCAACCCGGACTCGGCAAGATTCTGCGCCAATTGCGGTAATGCGCTCGAGCCGCCGCGCCCCGTCGAGGGGGAGCGGCGTTTTGCTACGGTGCTGTTCGCCGATGTCGCCCGCTCCACCACCATTGCCGAGCAGATGGACCCGGAGGACTGGGCAGGCATCATGAATGGCGCCTTCGCCTTCATGAATGCGGCCGTCTCGCATTATGGCGGCACGGTTTCGCGCTTGATGGGCGACGCGGTGCTGGCTCTGTTCGGGGCGCCGATCGCGCATGAGGATGATGCGGAGCGGGCGGTGCGCGCCGGGCTGGAAATGCAGGAAGCGGCAATGCGCTACGCCGCCGGGATCAAGCAGCAGCACGGCGTCGATTTCGACCTGCGCGTCGGGATCAACACCGGCATCGCGGTGCTGGCATTCGTCGGCGACGCGATCCGTACCGAGTACACCGCGCTGGGCGACGCAGCCAACGTGGCGGCGCGGCTGCAATCGGCGGCCGAGCCGGGCACGGTGCTGATCAGCGCCGACACCCACAAGCTGGTGCACGCCCTGTTCGACTTTCGCCCGCGCGGCCGGATCGAGATGAAGGGCAAGGCCGAACCGGTCGACTCCTACGAGGTCGCCGGCGTCAGGGCGACGCCTGGAGCAACCCGTGGGCTCGAGGGCCTGACGTCGCCGCTGGTGGGCCGCGCGCGCGAAATCGGGCTGATGCGCGACCGCCTCAGCGAACTCGGCAAGGGAACCGGGTCGGTGGTGGCGGTGATCGGCGAGGCCGGATTGGGCAAATCACGGCTCATCGCCGAACTGAAACAGCTGCGCGACGCCCTGCCCGAGCCGCGCCCCATCTGGCGCGAGAGCCGCGCCATCTCCTACGGACAATCGATCCCCTATTATCCCTGGCGCCAGTTGGGACGCCTCATCGTCGGGGCCGACGACATGGACGCGGCACCGGTGGTGCGCGACAAGATCGCCGCCTGGGTGGCCCGGCTGGGGCTCAAACCCACCGACGTGCCGTTCTACGAGACGATGATCTCGGTCGAAGGAGAGGCGAGCCGCATTGCATTGAGCGCGATGTCGGGTGAGGCGGTGGTCAACGGAGTGGCCGCGGCGATCGTCAACGCCATCAAGGCGGTGATGCATGCCGGAGGCGGCATGGTGCCCTATGTCATGGTGATGGACGACCTGCATTGGTCGGACAGCGCCACGCTGGAACTCATCGCGCAGGTCGCGACGCTGGCAGCCTTCGAGCCGATCATGCTGGTGCTGATCCTGCGGCCGGACCGGAAAGCGGCGAGCTGGCAACTGGTCGATCGCCTGCAGGCGAGCCTGGGCAGCAGCTTTGACAAGATCGAACTCGAGCCGCTCGGTGCCGCAGCATCGGGGGAACTGCTGAGCAACCTGCTGCATATCGAGGAACTGCCCGAGTCGATCCGCCAGCAGATTCTCGAACGCTCGGAAGGCAACCCGTTCTACCTCGAGGAGGTGCTGCGCTCGCTGATCGATGGCGGCCAGGTGGTGCGCGATGGGGTGCATTGGCGGGCGACGCGGGCGATCCTCGAGGCGACGATCCCCGATACGCTGGCTGGGGTGCTGAGCGCACGGATCGACCGGCTGCCGGATTCGACCAAGCGCGTGGCGCAGACTGCCGCGGTCATCGGCCGGGTGTTCCAGCATCGGGTGCTGGAAACGATCTGCCGGGAGGCGCCGGCGACGGAGCGGATCGAGCATGTCGAGCCGCACCTGGCGACGCTCAGCTACGAGCAACTGGTGCGCGAGAAGGCGCGCGAACCCGAACGCGAATATATCTTCAAGCATGCCCTGACCTGCGAGGCAGCCTATGGCCTGCTGCTGCGCTCGCGCCGCAAGGACCTGCACGCCCGCTGCGGGGAGGCGCTGGAGGCGTTGTTCGCCGAGCGCCGCGACGAGTTCGCCGCCATGCTGGCGCACCATTTCGAGGAAGCCGGCGACCTGCCGCGGACGCTGCAATACGCGCGGATCGCCGCCGAGAACGCCCGGCGCGTCTATGCGGTGCGCGAGGAACTGGTGCATCGCGAGCGGATACTCGCGACGCTCGACAGGATGCCGGACGCCAGCGCTGCCGACATCATCGACGCCATTCTCGAATGGGCCTGGGTGCGCAACCGGCGCGGCCAGTATGATGGCCTGTTGCCGCAGGTCGAGCGTGCGGTACAGATTGCCCGTGAACTCGGCGACAAGCGGCGGCTGGGGCTGGCGCTGTCGTGGATGGGCAACGTGCATATGGTGACGGGCTTCCCGTCGCGCGGCTTCCCCTACCTAAAGGAGGCCCAGGGGCTGGCCACCGAAACCGGCGACGACCAGGTGCTGCTGCTGCCGCTGTTCATCGCGACGTGGTCGCTGGTCGAGCGCGATGCCCGTTCCGGCGAGGAAAAGCTCGCCGAGGTGATCGAGATGGCGCGCAAACAGGATGCTCCCGACATCCTCGGCCACGCGCTCACCTACCGGGCCATGGCGCTGGCGCGGCTGGGGCAGTTCGACCAGGCCAACGGGCTGATCGACGAAGCGCTGGGCATGATCTCGACGATCAGCTCGCCGGTGAAGCAGGCCGACGTCCATATCGGCGCCAGCATGGCCTATTACGACATGGGCGACATCGAGAAGGGTCTCGAACACGCGCATCTGGGCGCCGACCTGGCGATGTCGGCCAATGGCCTCGAATGCGCCTGCGCCGGTTATTTCGGGGTCGGCCGCGGCGAACTCGACCGGCGCAACATCGACGATGCGCTGGCGCAGTTCCGCCGGTCGTTGAAGCTCGCCGATGCGGTGGGCATGGACTACTACATCAACCTGATCCGTGCCGGGGTGGCCGAGGCCGAATTCGAGAAAGGTACGACGGGCTCGGTCGAGCAGTTGCGCAGCGCCATCGAGAGCGCGCGATCGACCGATGACGATTTCGTGGTCGCGGCGCTCGCCATGCCATTCGCACGCGCCCTCATGCGGCTGGACCGGGCCGGTGAGGCACGGGACGCCATCGCCGCCGCCATCGCCTATTTCCGCCGGATGGCGCTCAAGCCTTATCTCGCCAATGCCTTGATCGTGCTCGGCGACGTCGCCGATGCGCAGGGCGACGGTACCGCCGCCGCGACAGCGCGCGAAGAGGCCGCAAGCCTGCGCGATGAATTCCGGCTGCCATCGCCGCCGCCCGCGACACCCGCTCCGGTGCTGCAGGCCTAGCCATGGACAAGCCGGTGATCCTTGCCGTCGATGACGAGCCTTCGGTTCTCGCCGCGGTGGCGCGTGACCTCAGGCGCCACTACGCAACCGCCTACGACGTGGAGCGCGCCGCTTCGGGAGCCGAGGCGCTGGAGGTGCTCAAGGACCTCAAGCTCGCCGGGCGCGTCGTGGCGCTGTTCGTGGTGGATCAGCGGATGCCGGAAATGAACGGCGTGACGTTTCTGAGCCGCGCGATGGAGCTCTATCCGGAAGCTCGCCGGGTGCTGCTGACCGCCTATGCCGATACCGACGCGGCGATCCGGGCGATCAACGAGGTGCGGCTCGACCACTACCTGATGAAACCCTGGCACCCGCCCGAGGAGCAGCTCTATCCGGTGCTCGACGACCTGCTCGACGACTGGCGCGCCAGCTACCAGCCGGTGTTCGAGGGGGTGCGGGTGATCGGGCACCGCTGGCTGGCCGACGGCCATCGGGTGCGCGATTTCCTGGCGAGGAACCTGGTGCCCTATCGCTGGCTCGACATCGAGACCGATGCCGAGGCGGAAACGCTGCGCGGGCTGGCAGGTGCGGCGGCCGAGCCGCTGCCGCTGGTGATCCTCGCCGACGGGACGGCGCTGTCGCGCCCGACGATCGCCGCGCTGGCCGAACGGCTGGGGCTGCACACGCGTGCGACGGCCGAGACCTATGACCTGCTGGTCGTCGGCACCGGGCCGGCCGGGCTGGCAGCGGCGGTGTACGGTGCGTCGGAGGGTCTCAGGACGCTCCTGGTCGAGCGCGAGGCGCCCGGAGGACAGGCCGGCACCAGTTCGCGCATCGAGAATTACCTCGGCTTCCCGGTGGGGCTCAGTGGGGCCGACCTGACGCGGCGCGGCGTGCAGCAGGCGCGGCGGTTCGGCGCCGAGATCCTGACGCCGGTCGAAGCCGTGCGTCTCGAAACGCAGGACGGCTATCACCTCGTAACGCTGAGCAATGGCAACACGGTCGCCGCGCAGGCGCTGCTGATCGCCACCGGCGTCTCGTACCGGCTGCTGGAGGTTCCAGGCGCGGAGCGGCTCTCGGGCGCCGGGCTCTATTATGGTGCGGCGATGACCGAGGCGATGGGCACTGCCGGACAGGATGTGCTCGTGGTGGGTGCCGGCAACTCGGCGGGGCAAGCGGCACTGCACCTGGCACGCTATGCCAGGTCGGTCACCGTGCTGGTACGGGGGAAATCGCTCGCCGACAGCATGTCGCAATATCTGATCGAACGGATCGAGGAGACCGAGAACGTCGTCGTGCAGACCGGCGCCTCGATCAATGCATTGGTCGGCGAGGAAAGCCTCGAGGCGGCGGCGGTGCTCGACAATGCGACCGGTGCGGTGACCCAGGTGCCGGCGCGGGCGGCCTTCGTGTTCATCGGCGCTTCACCGCGCACCGACTGGCTCAAGGGCAAGCTGCAGCTCGACGCCCAGGGCTTCATTCTGTCGGGGCCGGATCTGGTACGCGAGCCCGGCCGCCGGCCGGACGGCTGGACGCTCGAGCGCGAGCCGTTCTGGCTGGAAACCAGCGTGCCCGGGATCTTCGTGGCCGGCGACGTGCGGCGGCAATCGACCAAGCGGATCGCCTCGGCGGTCGGCGAGGGGGCGATGGCCGTGACCTTCGTGCACCAGCACCTGCGCGGCCCGGCTCCCGCGCAACGGCCGCCACCGGCATCAGGTGGCTGAGCCATGTCCGCAGTTGCAGCCGACACTCGGCAGAGCACCGACCTGATCCGACAGGTGCCGATGTTTGCCGAACTGAGCGAGGCCGAAGCGAGCGAGCTCTGGCATGCCGGCCGACGGGTCGGGCTCAGCCCAGGCGAGGTGTTCATCCGGGAGGGCGAGCAAGGCGGTACGCTCTACATTATCCTTGCTGGCGCAGTGGAGGTGACCAAGCGGGACGGCGAGCACGAGGTGACGCTGGCAACGCGCGGCCCCGGGGAGTTCCTCGGCGAGATGTCCCTGCTCGAACAGGCGCCGCGTACCGCATCGGTGCGAGCCACCGAGCCGAGCCAGGTGCTGGCCATCGGCTCGGAAGCATTCCGCCAGTTGCTGGCGCGGCGACCGGAGGCGTCGGCGACGCTGCTGCGCACCGTGACCTCGCGTCTCAGGAGCACCGAGGCCTCGCTGGTGCAGGCCGACAAGCTGGCGGCGCTCGGCACTTTGGCGGCGGGGCTCGCGCATGAGCTCAACAACCCCGCCGCCGCGATCCAGCGCTCGACCGGATATCTCAGTGAAGCGTTCGAGGAGTGGCGCCGCCGGACGGTCGAACTCAGCATGCTGGAGATGACACCCGAGGAGCGGCAGGGGCTGGCAGAACTGGAGCGCAGCATCGCCGATTGCCGGGCGACGCGCTGCTCCGACGCCGAGGCGCGACGGATCGAGTCGCGGCTGAGCCAGCGGCTCGAGGGGCTTGGAATCGCCGATCCCTGGGAAATCGCCCCGGCGATGGCCGCCTATGGCTGGTCGGTCGAACGGCTGGAGCCGGTGCTGGCCAGCTTTGCCGCAGCGCATGTCACCCCGGTGCTGCACTGGCTGGGGCGCGGGCTGGCGGCGCAGCAGCTGATGGAAGAGATCGAGGTCGCCTCCAAGGCGATCTCCGGCATCGTCAGGTCGGTGAAGGCCTATGCCTATCTCGACCAGGCGCCGGTGCAGGATGTCGATATCGCCATGAGCCTCGACGACACGCTGATGATCCTCAATCACAAGCTGAAGCACGGGGTAACGGTGACCCGGCTGTACGAGCCGGCGCTGCCCCGGATCGAGGCCTATGCCGGCGAGCTGAACCAGGTGTGGACCAACCTGATCGACAACGCCGTGCAGGCGATGGATGGGACGGGCCGGCTGGAAGTCGGCGCCAAGCGACTGGGCGATGAGGTCGAGGTGCTGATCGCCGACAGCGGACCGGGCATCCCCGAGGATGTGGGACGGCGGATCTTCGAGCCGTTCTTCACCACCAAGGCACAGGGGGTCGGCACCGGCCTCGGCCTTCACATCGCGCACAACATCGTGGTGAACCGGCACCGCGGGCGCATCAGCTTCAACTCCCGCCCGGGGCGGACCGAGTTCCGCATCGTGCTGCCATTGCGGCTGGGCCGCCCGGCAACACCGGAGAGGACCCATGGCGACGGGTGAAGGCTGCAGCCATGGCGCGCTGATCCGCGACGTCGAGCCGAACTCGACCGACAACTGCCCCGAGTGCGTGGCGCGCGGCGACGGGTGGGTGCATCTGCGGGTGTGTCTCGTCTGCGGCCAGGTCGGCTGCTGCGATGAATCGCCGAACCGTCATGCGCGCCGGCACTTTCATGCGACCGGCCACCCGGTGATCCAGTCGTACGAAATCGGCGAGAACTGGCGCTACTGCTTCATCGACGATGTCGAGCTGCCCGCGGGCGCGCCGCTGCGGCGCTAGCGCGGCGACGCCCCGGTCAGAGCGCGAACGGCTTGAAGTGCTTGCTGAGCTTCAGGGTCTGCGCCTGGTAGTTCGAACCGAGCCCGGTGCCGTAAAGCCGGTCGGGGGCTTCGGCCAGCCGCTCGTAGATCAGGCGGCCGATGGTCTGGCCGTGGCCGAGCAGGAACGGCACCTCGCGGCTGCGCACTTCGAGCACCGCACGGCTGCCAGTGCCGCCGGCGGCGGAGTGGCCGAAGCCGGGGTCGAAGAAGCCGGCATAGTGAACGCGGAACTCGCCGACCAGCGGATCGAACGGCACCATTTCGGCCGCATAGGCCGGCGGGACGTGCACGCTTTCGCGGGACACCAGGATGTAGAACTCGTCGGGATCGAGGATGAACTCATCGGCGCCGCGGTTGATCAGCGGCTCCCAGTAGTCGAGGACATCCAGATTGTCCTTGATGTCCATGTCGATGACGGGGGTATGGCGCTTCGAACGGAAGCCGATCAACCCGTTCCGGTCGGCGCCCTTCAGATCGATCGACAGCAGCACGCCCTCGCCGACCTCGGCATTGGCGTCGAACACCAGGGTTTCGACATTGTGCAGCGACTTGTGCTCGAACAGGCTCAGCCGGCTGTCGCCGACCCGGAAGCGCATCTGGCTGAGGCGCGAGCCGGTGCGAACGCGCACCGGGAAGGTGCGGGGGCTGATCTCGAGGTAAAGCGGGCCCTTGTAGCCGGAGGGCACCGTGTCGAAGCCGCGGGCGTGGTCGCCGATGACGCGGGTGAAGACATCGAGGCGGCCGGTGGAGCTCTTGGGGTTGGCGCCGGCCGATACCGGATCGGGCAGGTTCAGGCCCTCCTGCAGCGGCACCAGGTAGACACAGCCGCGCTCGAGCACGGCGCTGCCGGTCAGGTCGAGCTCATGCAGCTTCAGCGTTTCGATGCGCTCGGCCACGGTGTGCTCCGGCCCGGGCAGGAAGCTAGAGCGAATGCGATAGGCGACCTTGCCCAACCTCAGATCGAGGCTGGCCGGCTGCACCTGGTCGGCATCGAAGGGGCGATCGCTGACGATATTGCCGCGCGCGGCCAGCCGCTCGATGAAACGGGCGGGGAACACGCCCTTGGCCCAAAGCTCGCTATCCAATGATCTACCCCGCAACCCGGAACGCGCTGCCGTTTCGGCGAGACGCTCCAGAGCTTTGACCTTTCGCGCGTCGGCGACAGGAAGTCTGCAGCTTTCCTGAAGGCGCCCTAACCACCTCCCCTAGCAACCTGAGGCGTTGACGCCAAGACCGCATGGGTCGTATATCCACGCTATGCGCCTTTGCGGTGACGCCAAGCTTTCGCCGTTTCGTTGAAACGGCGAAATGCTCCGGTCTCCGAAGTGGTCGCGCTTTCGAACCGGAAAAGTCTCACAACTTTTCCTGAAAGCGCTCCGGGCGCATGGTGGTGATTTGGCCGGTCTGATTGCAGCCACCTAAAACAAGTCGCTAAAGAGACCCGTTGAGCCGGCCGCCAGAACGCGTGCCGGCTTTGTTGTTTTCGAGGCTAGAGATGTCGAAGTCGAAGAATCCGCTGAACGACGAGAAAAACCGCTCCCCCGCCACCCAGGTCGTGCATGGCGGCACGCAGCGAAGCCAGTTCAAAGAGACCTCGGAAGCGATCTTCATGAACTCGGGCTACTCCTACCCGAGCTCGCAATATGCCGAGGACCTGTTCCTCAACAAGATCAACAAACCGGCCCATAATTACTCGCGCTTCGCCAACCCGACGATGGACATGTTCCAGGACCGGATGGCGCTGCTCGAAGGCGCGGAAGCCGCGCGGGCCTTCGCCACCGGCATGTCGGCAGTCACCAACGCAGTGATGAGCCAGGTACGGGCCGGCGACCACATCGTGGCGGCGCGCGCGCTGTTCGGCGGGTGTCGCTATGTCGTCGAAGACCTGATGCCGCGCTTCGGCGTCAACTCCACGCTGGTCGACGGGCGCGACCCCGAGAACTTCGCCCGGGCGATGCGAGAGAACACCAAGGTGATCTTCATCGAGACGCCGACCAACCCGACGCTGGAACTGGTCGACATCGCCGCCGTGGCAAAGATCGCCAAGGCGCACGGCGCCAAGCTGATCGTCGACAACGTGTTCGCCACCGCGCTGTTCCAGAAGCCGTTGCAGCTGGGCGCGGACCTCGTCACCTATTCGGCGACCAAGCATATCGACGGCCAGGGCCGGGCACTGGGCGGTATCGTTCTGGGGTCGAAGGAACTGATCGAGGGTGATGTACACACCCTGTTGCGCCAGACCGGGCCGTCATTGTCGCCATTCAATGCGTGGGTGCTGCTCAAGGGCATCGAGACGCTGCCGATCCGCGTCAAGCAGATGACCGAGGGCGCGACGAAGGTGGCCGACTTCCTCGCCGGGCACCCCAAGATCGAGCGCGTCTCCTACCCGTTCCACCCCTCGCACCCGCAATACGAACTGGCCAAGCGGCAGATGAAGAGCGGTTCGACGCTGGTGGCGTTCGAGGTCAAGGGTGGGCGCGAGGCGGCGTTCACGCTGTCGGACTCGCTGGCGGTGATCCTGATCTCCAACAACCTCGGAGATGCCAAATCGCTGATCACTCATCCGGGCACCACCACCCATGCCCGGTTCACCGAGGAGGTTCGGCTGGAATCGGGCATCACCCCGGGCCTGCTGCGGCTTTCGGTGGGGCTCGAGGACGCCGATGACCTGATCAAGGACCTCGAATACGGGCTGAGCCAGGTCTAGGACGAGGTGTCCGGCCTGACGCAATCTGCGAGTGCAGACGGCGTCGGGCCGGCGGATCGCAGCGCGCCGGGCGCATCTTGCCGACGACGCGGCGAACGGCTCATTGCGGCTCGACCGGCGCCTGCCAGAACGGGCCGCGCATCCACTGGTCGCGGAACAGCTCGAAGTTGACGAAGTCGATAATCTCGCCGGTCACCGGGTTCTGCTTATGGCGATGCCAGGTGCCGACATGGTCGAAGCCCAGACGGCGATAGCTGAAGATCGACGCGGCGTTGCGGGAATCGACCACCCCATAGAAGCGCTCGACGCCGCAATGGGCAAAGAAGTGGTTCAGCAGGCGGGCTCGCACCTCGACCACGACGTTCCTGCCCCACCAAGTGCGGTCATGTACGGCGACGGTGCCGAAGGCCGAGCGATAGCCTTGCAGCCGCACCATATGCGCGCCGATGGGCACCTGCTCACCCTTGGGGATGATGGCAAAAGCGAAACGGTTGCGAGTGCGCGGCAGCGGCCCACGCAGCAGCCAGTGCCCAAGCGAGCGAGGCTTGGACGTCTGCATCAGGCCGGTGAGAATCTCCGGATCGTGGCGCCAGCTATTGGTGACGCGCACGGCCTCGATCAGCCCCATGGGCTTGAGGATGAAGCGTTCGGTTTCAAGCGGACCGACGACCAGCTTGCTCATTGCCGTTCGACCATGGCGCGGACATCGGCGCGCACGATCTTGCCGCGATCGTTGCGCGGGATCGCCGCCACCGCGAACAGCCTCGAGGGCACAGCCTCGTCACGCACACGGGCCCGGCACCAGGCCTTCAACGCCTCGGGATCGAACGATGCTCCGTCAGCGAGGACGATTGCCGCGGCCACGGCCTCGCCGGCAATGGCGTCCGGGATGCCGAAGGCACAGGCCTCGGCGATCGCATCATGCCGCTCGAGCAGCATGTCGATCTCCTCGGCCTGGATCTTGATGCCGCCGCGGTTGATCTCGGATTTGCTGCGGCCGACGAGGATGAGGTTGCCGGCCTGGTCCAGCTCGCCGATGTCGCCGGTGCGGAACCAGCCATCGACGAACGCGGCCTCGTCAAGGTCGGGGCGTTGCCAGTAACCCAGCATCATCGAGGGGCTTTGCACCAGCACCTCGCCGCGTCCCGCGGCATCGGCGGCGATGGCGACGCTGCCGCCCCAGAGCCGGCCGACATAGCCGTCGCGCGCCTCGGCCTCGTCGAGACTGCCGCCGGCGATCCAGTTGGCGGTTTCGGTCATGCCGAACATGTTGAACACCTGGCGCGTGCCGCACCACTCGGCGATGGCGCGCCAGTGTTCGATGGAGAGCGGGGCCGAGCCGACATGGACGCGCTCCAGCACCGGGACGGGACGCGCCGAGACGCGCAGCGCCAGCTTCCAGAATGACGGCACCGAACTCATGAAGCTGATGCGGTTGGCCGTCAGATAGCCGGCAAGGCCGGCCAGCTCGCCGAGCGCCGGGCTCGGCCACAGGTGTACCCGTCCACCGGCCAGCAGCGGGGTCAGGACGTTGCCGATCAGCCCATGGCCAAAGAACACCGGCAGCACGCAGAGGCTTTCGCGCAGGGTATGGGGGCCGATCTCGGCGCTGTTCAAAGCGGCGCGGGCAAGCAGGCTGCGCACGGAATGGACGATGCCCTTGGGCCGCCCGGTGGTCCCGGAGGTCATCAGGATAAGAGCCGGATCATCGAGGCGCAGCGGCCTGGGCTCCCCCTGCTCCGGAGCACCGCTGGCCGACCGCTGCGGGCCGAGCCAGATCGAGGCACCGGTGGCCTGCAGCACGTTCTCGCACTCTTCAGGCCTGAGGCCGGGATTGACCGCGACAGCGACGAGGCCGACCTCCCAGCAGGCGAAGATGGCAACGAGGTAATCGACAGGATTGGGCTCGGCCACCACCGCCCGGGCGCCTGGCCGCATGCCGTGACGCGTCAGTTCGGCGGCCTTGTCGCCCACCCGCCGGCGGATGCCTTCCGCGCTCAGCGCCGCGCCGCCCCTCACATCGACCAGGGTCGCGGCAGCAGGGAGCATGGCAGTGAACGAGAGGTTCCGGATCATCCAGCGCCTCGCGGGACGATGCGCTGCAGACCACGGAAGGTGTGGCGGCGGACCTTGGAGAAGAACGCCGTGGGGGCGGCGAGCACCGCGGCGCCATCGACCAGCCGGGTTGCAAAGCCGCTGACACTGCCGCCGTCGATACGACCGGCGGCGGCACGGGCGACGGGAGCGTCGAACAGTTCGGCGATCAATTCGAGGCAGAGGCGCGCCTCGAGCCCGAGGCCCAGCCGGCGCGCCATCTCCGGCAACAGGGCGACTTCATCGGGCGAGAGGTGGCGCCAGGCCTGCAGCACGTCGACCAGCAGCCGAAGCTGGTGGAACTTGTGACCCAGTGCGGCATGGACCACGGCGACGAAGAACTGCGGCAGGCCGGCGCTCGCGTCACCCCGGCCGCTGGCCATGAACTCGTCATAGCCGAAGCTGATGCGCCGGCGCAGGCCGTGGTAGTGCACCAGGTTGCCATGCACCTCGATCAGCAGTGCATCCATGTCGGGCTGGATCCACTTTTCTTCCTGGTTCTGTTCGGTGTGGTCGAGCAGCGGTTTCAGGAACAGCCGATAGCCGAGCCCGGTCAGCAGGTCGCCGATCGGGGCGCGGGCCGGGGGCGCCACCATGATGTCGATATCGGTGAAGGGTCGATCCGATGGTGCCGGATAGATCTGCCGGGCAAAGACCGGGCCCTTGACGATCACCGCCTCGAGGCTGTTCTCGGCGATATGGCGGTCGACCTTGGCGGCGATGCCGCGCAGGTGCATCGACAGGCCGACCAGCAGGGTCAGCTCGCCCTGCGCCTCCCGAAGCGCGGCAGTGCTGTGCTGGGGAGCGAGCTTGCGCGTCACGACGGGCAGCACATTGTGGTCACGCGCCAGCTGCAGCAGTGAGTCGATCAGTTCCGCCGGGACGGCGGCGGCCGGCGCCTCGGGGTCGGCCAGGGTGCACAGCAGCGTGTCGAGCCGGGCGATCGTCATGCAACGATCTTTTCGATGTTGAGCGCCGCCAGCATGACCGGTGTGAGGTCGGTCGGGTCGGACCCGGCGGACAGCCGATAGGCGGGCACGGCTCGCACCAGGTCACCGAGCCGCCTGAACAGTTCGCGCTCGCCCTTGGGCACACCAACCCTGGTGGAACGCACGTTGTCGGCGGCGGCGAGGGCAAGCACCTCGGCCTTGCTGGTCGGCTCGCAGCGGCTCGTCGTCTCGCCGCTGCGCTCCAGCACGAAGACCGCCGCGATCTCGCGCGCGGCGATGCTCTCGACGCTGACCGTGGTCCTCAACGCCGCGAGGGCCACCGGCCGCTCGTCCTCGGCGCTCCAGTCGCCACTCAGCAGCGGTTTCACCCAGGGCAGCATTTCGGCGGTGCGGCGATGCACCTTTAGGTTTCGCGGCATGCCCCAGGCGGTCGGCCGGTCGCCGCCGACATTGCAGGCCATGGCATCGTCTGAGCAGAGACCCAGGCCCCCGGCGGCCAGCGCCAGGGTCGAAGTGGTCTTGCCGGCGCCACTGCGGCCGAAGATCAGCGCGACGCGATCATCGGGCAGGGTCAGCCCGGCGGCGTGGACGAGAAACTGGTTCGCGGCCAGCAGCGCCGCCTGCAAGGCAAGCTGCCCGCAGGTCATGACGATCCGCTCCTCGGCCCCCGGGGCGACGATGATGGTCGCCTCGCGCGCCGTATCGGACAGGGTGAGCGAAATGACGCCCGGGAACGCCAGGACGCGTTCTTGCGGTGCCTGCCAGAAGCAGGCCTCGCCCTCGTCGAGGATCGGCCCCTGATACAACGGGTCGGTGCCCTGCGGCATCGCCAGCGGCTCGCCCGAGGTGATGGTGAGTCCGAAGGCCAGCGGCGCGGTCGGCAGGGGGCGCGAGCGGCCGGCGAAGATACGGCCGAAGAAATCCACCAACACCGGCTGTATGGCGGTGACCCGCAGCGAGGCGCCCTGCAGGTCGAAGAACTTCTGGATCAAACTCTGGCTCCGTGCGGGTCCGCCGGCCCGACCGCCGGGGCGGCGTGCACATGAATCTGCACCTGGCCGGGGATGCGGGCATTGATGACTTCAACGCCGTCCAGCGTCACCCAGCAATGCGCTGAAAGGCTCGGCCGGCCGATGGATTTGGGGTCGACGGAAAAATGCAGGCGTGGCTCGTAGCCGCAACGACGCAAGGCGGCGAAGCCGACCAATCCGCTGCGCAGGCACCGATTGTTGCGCATCAGGATAGGCCAGCGCGCCGCACGCCGTACCGAGCGGGCGATGTAGGAGACCGGAAAGCGCGGCCAGCTATGGGGCGGCACCGCCGAGACGTCGCTCAGTATCTGGGAGAACTCGCGGCCTGCGATACGTGCCGGAAGCGTTCGCGCCGCGATCCACAGCCGTAAACGAAATGCCAGCCGATCGAGGGACCCGGCGCCGGCTTGTTCTGTCGGCTCACGCGGCATGCACGATGATGCCTTCAGCAACCAGCCCGGCGATCAGTTCCGGCAAGTCGTCGGCCAGCGTGGCGGCGTCGACTTCGAACTCATCGGCCATGCGATGCGCTACGGCTTCGACGTTGCGGACGCCGTCGAGATGCTTGAGGAAACAGAGCGAGGTGTCGTTGCACGAATAGAGCTGCCCGCTGCCAAGCAGGAGGATGACAGCGCCCTCCCCCACCGGTTCGAACGAAACTTCGTCGCCGAGGCGGTACACTGCATCCATTCACGCACCAGAAATTCAAGACAAACAGGGTCGGGGCCGGAGAGCCGGCCCCGCACAATCACACCGGCGGAGTTTTGCTCGTCGCAGCAGAAATCGCTGCAAGCTTCTGCTCTTTGACGATAGTCGGCTTGGCGTAGACCTTCTTCACGTTCAGTCCTCCTGCAATCTGCCCCAATGCAGATTTCTGGCAGCCTATCACGATCCGGCCGCGAACTCACACCCGAACGAAAGAGCCCCGCCCCCGCGCACCGATGCGGTCGTTACGCGATGAGACGGCGCCGCAATCAGAACGGCTTGCTGCTCACAGCGGTGATCGCCACGAGTTTCTGGTCCTTGACCAGCGTCGGCTTGCTGTACTGCTTCTTCATCTTCATCCCCAAATCGGACCGATCTCGAGCCGGTCCAATTCGCCACATCCACCAGACTATTGTTGGGGCATTTTGCTGGAAACCGGCACAGCCGTAATGGCAGCCAGTTTCTGCTCTTTGACCAGAGCCGGCTTCGTGTACGTCTTCTTCATGGCTATCCCCCAACCTACACGCTCACGGTGCAGATCTTCAGACTAGCAGAAGTTGCGCCCGTCCGGACAATCACTTCTTTGCTGTCATCGACAAGGGATCGGCGACCCCGAGTCTTATCGTCAGCCAGCCGGTTTGCTGACGACAGCAGTGATGACCGCGAGCTTCTGGTTCTTGACCAGCGTCGGTTTCGTGTAGGTCTTCTTCATCTGCATCCCTCTCAAGACGGCCTATCGGGTCCGGATGACACCGGACGCGATCACGGAGGCGGAGCTTTGCTCGAAATCGGAGCTGCTGTGATGGAGGTCAGCTTCTGCTCTTTGACAAGAGCCGGCTTGGAGTAGGTCTTTTTCATCATCATTCCCTATGCGCGCCCCCAAGGCGCGACGACGTCAGAGTAACAGAACCAGTGCAGATCGGAAAACCCGGTTGTCTTGCTGTCACCAAAAAAAGGAGACCGGAGCGATGCCCCGGCCCCTCAGGTCACGTCACCTTGCTGGAAATCGGCTCGGCGGTGATCGAGGTGAGCTTCTGCTCTTTGACAAGCACAGGCTTGGTATAGGTCTTTTTCATAGTATGTCCCAAAATTCCCCTGCACAACCAGCAGGGTAGCAGGGAAACTACCTGAGTCGGCCGACCCCGCAACCGCTCCGTCTAGATTTTGCGGTACAGCATGACCCGCTGGGCGAGTCCCCTGCCCTCGAAGCGCGTCACCTCGGCCACCAGGTTGACCGGACGCCCATCGAGCGCCAGCGGCGCGTCGGTCAGCCGGCGCGCCGCCGCCATCGGTTCGGGCGCTTCGACCGTCTGCGGCAGGCTGACGCTGGGGGGCTTGGCTCGATAGTCGTAGAGCGTGACGGTGTATCGGGGCATCGGGCATTCTCATCGGCTGCGGTGCGGTCGCGACGAGCGACCATAGCCTCCGGCAGTTGACAGGTTGCTGACCCCCGCGCGTCCTCATGCACCTTGCGAAGAATTCACCCACCTTACCAAGCCCTAATGCGACTTCTTGATCTCGGCGCTCTACTTTAGGTGCGATGGGTATTTGGGCTTTGCAGGTGCGGCGATGAAGCGGTGGTTGAAGTGGATTGTCCTGGTGGTCCTGCTCGGCGCAGCCGGCGCGGGCTGGCTGGTGTTCAGCGCCCCCGCCAAGGATGAGGTGCCGCGCACGACGCCGGTGGCCCGCGGCAATGTCGAAGAAACCGTCCTCGCCTCGGGCGTGATCCAGGCCAGTTCGCTGGTCAGCGTCGGCGCCGAGGTCTCGGGCCGGATCAAGACGCTCAATGTCGCCCTGGGCGACGATGTGAAGGCCGGCGACGTGATCGCCGAGATCGACTCGCTGAACCAGGAGAACGCGGTAAAGGCGGCGCAGGCGGCGCTGGCCAACACCGAGGCGCAAAAGACCATCCAGACCGCCAATCTGGGCCAGGCGAGAACCGCGCTGGACCGGGCGGAAAAGCTCAGCCCGCAGAAACTGATCTCAGATGCCGACCTGCAGACGGCCCAGTTGGCGGTGCAGACCGCCGAAGGACAGCTGCAGGCGATCGACGCGCAGATCCAGCAGGGGCAGATCAACGTCGAGGCGGCGCAGCTCAATCTCGATCGCACCAAGATTGTCGCGCCGTCGGACGGCACGGTCGTTGCGGTGTCGGTGGAAGTCGGCCAGTCGGTCAATGCCAACAATTCCTCGCCGACCATCGTCAAGCTCGCCAACCTCGACAAGATGGTGGTGAAGGCGGAAATCTCGGAGGCCGACGTGCCGCGGGTGGAGCCTGGGCAGCAGGTCTATTTCACCATCCTCGGCGATCCCGACACGCGCATCAATGCGACCCTGCGGGCGGTCGAGCCGGCGCCGGATTCGATCGCCTCGGACGACACGTCGTCGAGCTCGTCGGCCACCGCGGTCTATTACAACGGCCTGTTCGACGTCGATAATCCCGGCCACAAGCTGCGCATCTCGATGACCGCACAGGTGACGATCGTGCTCAAGTCGGTGGACGACGTGCTGACCGTGCCCTCCTCGGTGCTGGGCCGGAAGGGTCGCGACGGCAGCTACGTGGTGCAGATCTGGGACCAGCAGAAGGGCGCGGTCGAGCCCAGGAAGGTCAGTGTCGGGCTCAACAACAACGTGACGGCCGAGGTGCTGGACGGGCTCAGCGAAGGCGACCTGGTGGTCAACGGCACCGCCGCGGCGCCGGCAGCTCGCGCCGGCAACGCGCAGGGCGGCGGCAACCGGAACATCCTCACCGGCGGCGGACCGCCGGTCGGAGGGTTCGGGCGCGGAGGCTGAGGCCATGACCGAGCCGCTGATTTCCATCCGCAAGCTCCGCCGCGAGTATCCGATCGGCACCGAGAGCATCACGGTGCTCAAGGATATCGACCTCGACATCGAGGCCGGCGAGATGATCGCCATCATCGGACAATCCGGCTCCGGCAAGTCGACATTGATGAACGTGCTCGGCTGCCTCGACAATGGCTGGACCGGCGAATACCGGCTCGCCGGACGCGACATCGCGCGGCTCAAGCCCGATGAGCTGGCCGAGCTCCGGCGCGAGCATTTCGGTTTCATCTTCCAGCGCTACCAATTGCTGGCCGATCTCGATGCGCTGGAAAATGTGGAAGTGCCGGCGATCTATGCCGGTGCGCGCAAGCAGGCGCGGCGCGAGCGGGCGCACAAGCTGCTGGAGCGGCTGGGTCTGGGCGAGCGGCTGACGCACCGGCCGAATGCCCTGTCCGGCGGCCAGCAGCAGCGCGTCAGCGTGGCGCGGGCGCTGATCAATGGCGGCGAGGTGATCCTCGCGGACGAACCCACAGGGGCGCTCGATTCACGGAGCGGCAAGGAGCTGATGGCGTTGCTCAAGGAGCTCAACGCCGAAGGACACACCATCATCATCGTCACGCACGACCCTACGGTGGCGGCGCAGGCCGACCGGGTGGTCGAGCTGAGCGACGGCGTGATCGTCGCCGACCGCCGCAAGGATGGAGTCGATGCCCCGGCCGGCCGGTCCGGCGACGCCATCAAGCGGATCCCGCGCTGGCGCGAAGCGATCGACCGGGTCGGCGAAGCCTTCCAGATGGCGCTCAGGGCGCTGTCGAGCCATCGCCTGCGCACCTTCCTCACCATGCTCGGCATCATCATCGGCATCGCATCGGTGGTGTCGGTGGTGGCGCTGGGGCAAGGCAGCCAGCAGGCGGTGCTCGACCGGATCAGTTCAATCGGCACCAACACCATCAACATCCTGCCCGGCACCAATGCCGCAGACCGGCGACGCGACGCGATCCGCACGCTGGTGCCGGCCGATGCGGCGGCGATCGCCGCGGAAAGCTACGCCGACAGCGTGACCCCGCAGGTCTCCAGCAACGGCCAGGCGCGCTATCGCAACGTCAGCGCCGCCGCGCAGGTGCAGGGCGTCGGGCCCGACTATTTCCGGGTCAACAATCGCAGCTTCGTCGAGGGCGCGGCATTCGATACGGCCAGCACCAGCGCGCTGGCGCAGGTGGCGGTGATCGACACCACGGCGCGCGACACGCTGTTCACCAATGGCGAAGATGCGGTCGGGCAAGTGGTGCTGGTCGGCAATGTGCCGCTCAGGATCATCGGCGTGGTCGCGGCGAGCACCAATAATTTCGGGCCGCAATCGAACTCGATCAGCATCTGGATGCCCTACACCACCGCGATGTCGCGGATCCTGGGGCAGAGCTGGCTGTCGACGATCACGGTCCGTGTCGCCGACACGGCCGATGTCACCGAGGCGCAGGCAGAGATCCAGGCGCTGCTCGAGCAGCGGCACGGCACGGTGGATTTCAGCCTGCAGAACACCGACACCATTCGCGAGACCATCCAGTCGACCTCGCAGACGCTGACGCTGCTGATCTCGGCCATTGCCGTGATCTCGCTGATCGTGGGCGGCATCGGGGTGATGAACATCATGCTGGTGTCGGTGCGCGAGCGGACCCGCGAGATCGGCGTGCGCATGGCGGTCGGGGCCCGGCAGGGCGATATCCTGCAGCAGTTCCTGATCGAGGCGGTGCTGGTCTGCCTGATCGGCGGCACGGTCGGCGTGCTGTTGTCGCTGGGCATCGGCTTCGGCGTCGAGCGGCTGATGAGCGGGCTCACCTTCATCTACTCGCCGGCGACGATCATCGCGGCGTTCGTCTCGTCGAGCCTGATCGGCGTGCTGTTCGGCTTCATGCCGGCGCGTTCGGCGGCGCGCCTAGATCCGGTCGTGGCGCTGGCCAGCGAGTGAGGCGGCGGCCGGGGCATTTCACCGTTTGAATGACCGTCGAAATGCTGCAGGTCTTTGATCTTGTCGCGCTCGTCACCAGAGGCCGGGAATCCAGCGGAAGCGGACCCGTTGCATGTAGTCGGCATAGCCGGGCAGCTCGGCTTCGAGCGTCGCTTCTTCGGCGAGCGTCCGCAGCGCCAGGGTGATGCAGCAGATCAGCACAGGAATGACCGCCACGAGCGAACCGAGCGCCAGCGCCGTGCCGAGACCCAGCGCGAGGCCGCCGGCATAGCCGGGGTGGCGAATGACGGCGTAGGGACCAGTGTCGATGACCTTGTGGCCGCGATCGGTCTGGATGCGCACCGTCAGCTCGAAGTGCCGGTTGACGCCCTGCGCCCAGCTGGTGATCCAGAACCCGGCGATGAACAGCAGGTAACCCAGCCAGACGAGGGGTGCGGGAGCCTGCAGCCAGTTGAAGCGAAAATCCAGGCCGGCGACCGGCAGGATCAGCGCGAATGCGGCAACGGTGACGGCGACATAGGCGAAGTCCCAGGATTTGCTGCCGGCCTGCGGTCGCTGTCGCACTGCGAACAGTTCCGGGTCGACGCGCCACAGATAGGCGATGGCGATAGCGATAACGACGACGAACAGCGCCAGATATCTCCATGCTGCCGCCCAATCGACGGTGCCCGCGGCACCGAACAACAGGACAGCCATGATGAGCAGCGTGACGGCAAGCGAGCCGAGCGACCGATAGAGATCGGGGCGAAAGTCTCGTCGAGCGTCCGGCATTTTCCACTCCGCGACGACTGAGCTTAGCTTAGCACCAGTGCCGCGGCGACGCGAACCGTCAGGGGAAGTTGGCGGCGACAATCCGGAGGGCGGCGGCATAGTCGTCGGCGCTGCGGAAGAACTCAGGGCGGAGCAGCACCCAGCTGTTGTCCTCGGTCCGCAGGGCAACGTAGCCGGGCTGCACGACCTTGTTCACGAATAGCGGCCAGCGCATCAGGCTTTCGCCCTTCGGCGTCACAAGGCGGATACCCGTATCGCCGATCTCGACCGTCTGCGGCTTGGCGGCGATCGGGCCGGCAGTCGCCTTGCCGACCCGCCAGGCGCCGGCGGTGACGGCCAGCACGGCCCCGAGCAGGGCGCCCCAGGGAGCAGCATCGCCGAGATGCACAGCGGGACCGCCCACCAACCGCTGAACCAAGGTCGTCACGCCGAGGCCGAGCACGGCGCCCACCACGCACATGACGAGTGCAGCGGCCCATAGCGGCAGCGCCGTGGATTGCCCAAACGCGGTCTGCAGCCGCTTCAGGTCGCTGGCATCGTAGACGATGGTGCCGGTGATCATGCGGGGCTCCGATCAGCCGGCGGCAATGCCGTTAGTGCTGGTGCGAGTGCTGCTCGTCGAACTCGTGCGGCTTGAAGTGGTAGTCGGCCGAGCAGAACTCGCAGACCACTTCGATCTCGCCGTCGACAACCATCTCCTGGCGCTCTTCGGCCGAGAAATTGTCGCGCAGCATCGCCTCGATCCGTTCGGCCGAGCAGGTGCAGCGCTCCTCGAGCGCGATCGGATCGAAGATACGGACGCCGGGCTCGTTGAACAGCCGGAACAGCAGACGCTCGGCAGAAAGCTCGGGATCGGCAAGTTCGTCGTCGCCCACGGTCGAGAGATACGCCCGGGTGGTCGTCCACTTGTCGTCCTCGACGAAGTCCGGATCGGCGGTCTCGGGGTTGTCGAAATTGCCGTCGCCCGGCAGGTCCGGCATCACCGACTGGCCGTGCGGCGGCAGGAACTGCACCAGCGCGCCACCGGCCCGCCACTGCGGCCCACCGGCGCCGCGCACCGAATGCTCGGCAACGGCCAGGCGCACCAGCGTCGGGATCTGCTCGGATTGCTGGAAATAGGCATGCGCCACGTCTTCGAGCGTACCGCCCTCGAGCGCCACGATCCCCTGATAGCGCTCCATGTGAACGCCCTGATCGACGGTCATGGCGAGGTGCCCCTTGCCGAGCAGCTGGCCCGGCTTGGTCTCGCCGCGTTCGATCGCCGTCATCACCGCGTCGGCGTCGAAGCGGGCATAACCACGCAGGCCATCGGGCGCGTCAAGGTCGACGACGATGAGGTTCACCGGCCCGTCGGTCTGGGTCTGGAGGATGAAGCGGCCCTCGAACTTCAGCGACGAGCCGATGAGGGACGCCAGCACCACGGCTTCGCCGAGCAGGCGCGCCACCGGGGCAGGATAATTGTGGCGGGTGAGGATCGCATCGAGCGCCGGCCCGAGGCGGACCACGCGACCCCGGCTGTCGAGGCCGTCGAGGGTGAACGGCACCACGACGTCATCACCCGACTCCGGGCGATCGAGGCCATAGGTGCTGAGCTCAGTCTGAGTCATCCAAAATCCAATCTCGCGGGAACAACCCCGGTCCTATCGGATCGGGGTCCCGCGCTGGTTCGTGTCGCGCATAACAGTATCGCAGAACGCTAGATGTTCTGCCGGTCCTGACCCAGTGCCCAGCACAGGATCGCCTTCTGGGCGTGAAGCCGGTTTTCGGCTTCATCAAAGACCACCGATTGCGGCCCGTCTATGACCTCGTCGGTCACCTCGTCGCCGCGATGGGCCGGAAGGCAGTGCATGAACAGCGCATCCTTATCGGCCAAGCCCATCAATTGGGTATTCACCTGGTAGGGTTTCAAGGCCCGGCGGCGCTCGGCGGCATCGGTATCGCCCATCGAGACCCAGGTGTCGGTGATGATCAGGTCGGCGCCGCGCACCGCTTCCTGCGGATCCTCGATCAGCCTGACGGCCGCACCGGCCTTCTTGATATCGGCGAGCAGGTCCTTTTCCGGGGCATATTCCTCGGGCACCGCGATGGTGAGTTCGGCGCCGAACAGCTCGGCGGCGTTGACCCAGCTGGCCAGCACGTTGTTGCTGTCGCCGACCCAGGCGACCTTGGCGCCCTTGATGCTGCCGCGGTGCTCTTCGAAGGTCATGACGTCGGCCATCACCTGGCAGGGATGGGCACGGCGGGTGAGGCCATTGATCACCGGTACGGTGGCTGCCTCGGCCAGATCGAGCAGATCCTGATGCGTGAGGATGCGGATCATGATCGCATCGACATAGCGCGACATCACCTTGGCGGTATCGGCAAGCGTTTCCTCGCGGGAAAGCTGCATTTCCTGGCCGGTGAGGAAGATGGTTTCACCACCGAGCTGGCGCATGCCGACATCGAAGCTGACACGCGTGCGGGTGGATTGGCGCTCGAAGATCATCGCCAGCACCTTGTCCTTGAGGAGCAGCGGTCGATCGCCCTGTTTCAATCGGTCTTTCAGTTCGACGGCCTGGCTGAGCATGCCGCGCAGCGTCGTGGCATCGAAATCGTCGAGGTTGAGGAAGTGCCTAGGTGGGGTAGCGGTCATTTTGGGACCTCTCCTTTTCGGAACGCGCCGAGCGGGAGCTGCTGTCTCCCGCCCTTCAGATCGCGTGCCGTGAATGGGATCAGGCGGTTGCGTTACCTGAGGCCTGGCCGGCGGCCTCGGCCTCGATGGCCTCGAAGACGGCCGTGAGCTTGCCCATGGCCTCTTCGATATCGGCCTCGGTCACCACCAGCGGCGGCAACAGACGGAGCACGTTCTCGTTGGCGGTCATGGCCAGCATGTGATGCTCGTCGCGCAGCCGGACGGCAACGTCGCGCACCGGCGAGGCAATGCGGATGCCGGCGAGCAGGCCCTTGCCGCGCAGCTCGAGCACCTGGCTGGGGAAGCGCTGCGCCAGCTGCTGCAGGTGCCAGTTGAGCCGCTGGCCCATCTTGTCGACGTGATCGAAAAAGCCGGGCGCCAGCATGCGGTCGAGCACGGCGTTGCCCATGGCCGAAGCCAGGGGGTTGCCGCCATAGGTCGAGCCGTGCGTGCCGGGGATCATCGACTTGGCCACCTCGCCCTTGGCGAGGCAGGCGCCGAGCGGGAAGCCGGCGCCGATGCCCTTGGCCACCGCCATGATGTCGGGCTCGATGCCGCTCCACTCATGGGCGAAGAACTTGCCGGTGCGGCCGTAGCCGCACTGCACTTCGTCGAGGATCAGCAGCATGCCGTGCTTGTCGCAGAGCGCGCGCAGGCCCCGCATGTATTCGCCGGTCATGGCGGTGACGCCGCCCTCGCCCTGCACCGGTTCGATCAGGATGGCGCAGGTCTTTGGGGTGATGGCCGCCTCGACGGCCTTGAGGTCGCCGGGGGCCAGGTGCTTGAAGCCGGCGAGCGGCGGGCCGAAGCCCTCGAGATAATGCTCGTTGCCGGAGGCGGCGATCATGCCCATGGTACGGCCATGGAAGGAGCCGGTGAAGGCGATGATCTCGTAGCGGTCCGTCTCGCCCTTGGCCCAGAAATAATGCCGGGCGGTCTTGACCGCGCACTCCACCGCCTCGGTGCCCGAGTTGGTGAAGAAGCACGCATCGGCGAAGGTGTTGTCGACCAGGCGCTGGCCGAGCCGCTCCTGCTCGGGAATGGTGAAGGTGTTGGCAGTGTGCCAGACCTTCTCGGCCGCCGCCTTCAGCGCCGCCACCATGTGCGGGTCGCCGTGACCCAGCGCGTTGACCGCCACGCCGGCGTGAAAATCGAGGTAGGGCGTGCCGTCCTGCGCGAACAATCGCACGCCCTCGCCCCGCTCAAAAGCGAGGTCGGACCGGGCATACGTACCGTACAGCGCAGACATCTTCGCACCCCTTTCATGGGCTCAATTCGGGACTGTTGCAAAAGCCCCACAAAAACCAAAAACGCGCTGCGAAAATGCGGCGCGTTGCAGGCTCTCCATATGCCTTTGTGGAGTACTTAAGTCAACGGAAACGGGGCTCGCGGCCCTCAAGTGCCTGATTTGAACAGGCTTCCGCCGACCGCCAAATTGCAGACGCTTTTTCCCCGTGTAAAACGGCAGCGACTCTTGCACCGGATTCCGCGACCCGTGTAGTATCAAGGCATTGGGACACGATATCTCGTGTGGCGGACCCATCAGACCTACGATGCGTAGCGTATCGGGCTGTTGCTGAGGCAACGGCACGGCTGAGGAGTCTGTCAGAGTCCTGAATGGCGGTTTAGGAGCGGATAGTTGATGGGCTGGACTGAAGAACGCGTCGAGCTGCTCAAGAAACTTTGGCTTGAGGGGCTGAGCGCCAGTCAGATCGCCGGGGTATTGGGTGAAGGCGTGACCCGTAATGCGGTGATCGGCAAAGTGCACCGGCTGAAGCTCTCGGGCCGCGCCAAGCCGGCGACCTCGACCCCACGGGTGCGCAGCGCGCCGCGTCCGGCCGCCCGCCGCGTTTCC
>WPCJ01124852.1_pt1 | contig 83173 bp, 70 predicted proteins | sample 5399831 | NCBI WGS metagenome assembly WPCJ01 (sample SAMN12869470, study PRJNA574797) | sludge metagenome | isolation source: wastewater treatment of pH10 | place: China:Beijing | collected 2019-05-20
CATCGAAACGGCTGGTGCGCGTTTCAAAGCTGATCTGCAGATTTTTAATATCAACCAGCATCTGTTCTCTCAATTCTGCTTCGGATCGAGCACGTCGCGCAGACCGTCGCCGAGGAAATTGAAGGCGAGCGATACGAGGAAAATCGCGATGCCGGGGATGGTGGCAACCCACCATTGTTCGAAGATAAAGCGCTTGGCGGTAGCGATCATCGCACCCCATTCGGGCGATGGCGGCTGCGCGCCCATTCCGAGGAAGCCAAGGCTTGCTGCGGTTATGATGATCGAGCTCATGTCTAGCGTAATGCGTACAATGACGCTCGGTACGCAAAGCGGCATGATGTGGCGCAGAATGATACGGAAAGGCGAAGCGCCAGTCAGCTTGGCGGCTGCAACGAAATCGCTCTTGCGCAATGTCATTGTTTCCGCACGCGCCAGACGCGCATAGGGTGGCCATGCGGTTAAAGCGATTGCAAGCACAGCGCTTTCGACACCAGGCTTCAGTGCAGCCACGAAGGCAAGCGCAAGGATCAATCGCGGAAACGCCAGAAAGACATCCGTGACACGCATCAACGCCGTATCCACAATGCCGCCGAAATAACCAGCGATACAACCGATGAAGAGTCCAATGGGTGCGACGAGAATGACGACGGCGATAACCATTCCGAGGGTAACGCGGCCGCCGTAAAGAATGCGCGAAAGAATGTCGCGGCCAAGTTCATCAGTTCCGAACCAATGCGCTGCAGTTGGAGCAGAAAGGCGATTACCGAGATCCTGGACACTCGGATCGTACGGCGCCAGCAACGGCGCGGCCAGTGCAGAACGACGAAAGCGACAATGATAAAAAGACCAATCATCGCGAGCGGATTAGCACGCAGGTTTACCCAGATGCGATAGCGCCTGCCCCAATTGGCCTGAGAGCGGGAAGCGGGCGATTCATCCAGCGCCCAGTTATGAAAATTGGCAAAAATCATCGGACACGCGGATCCAGAACTTTATAGAGGATATCGGCGAGCAGATTAAGCCCGACATAGATGATGCCGATGAGCAGCGTAGCACCCACAACCGGATTCATATCGGCATTCATCAGCGACACGGTCAGATACTGGCCGAGGCCAGGCCAACTGAAGACAGTCTCGGTCACGACAGCCCCCTCCAGCAGACCTGCATAGGTGAGCGCTAGAACTGTCACCAGTTGCACGGCAACCGTCGGGAAAGCATGTTTCCAGATGACAGAGGTGAGAGACAGACCTTTCGCACGTGCCGTAATCACGAACTCACCCTTGAGCGCATCAAGCATGAAGGCGCGGGTCATACGCGTGATATACGCCATACTGAAATATGCGAGAATCAGGACCGGCTGCACCATATGGTAGACCGCGTCCCAGAACGCATCCCAGTCCCCCTCAATGAGACTGTCGATCGTGAGCAGACCGGTAACGTGGGGGATCATGCCCTCATAGATGATGTCCTGCCGCCCAGGTCCCGGTGCGATATCGAGCGTCGCATAGAAGACCAGAAGTGAAATCAGGGCCAGCATAAAAACCGGAACTGAGTGCCCCGCAAGACAGATCACGCGGATCGTTTGATCGACGATGGAACCTTGTCGGACAGCAGCCCAAACACCTAGTGGAATGCCGACAAGCGCCGCAACAAGAAGTGCCGCCGTTGCCAGTTCCAACGTCGCGGGAAAATAGCGAGCGATATCCTGCGTCACCGGATTTCGGGTCAGAATAGAGTTGCCGAAATCACCGTGCAGCACCTGTCCAACATAGTGCACAAACTGGACCACGAGCGGCTGATCAAGGCCCATCTCCGCACGGACACGCTGAATAACAGCCTCGGGTGCGTTGTCGCCCACGGCAGCGATAACAGGATCGACCGGCATGACGCGACCGATCATGAAAGTAATAACCATAAGCCCGAACAGCGTGATCAACACGCTGCTCAGGATACCGGTCAGGTTCTTGAGGCTTTTCTTCACGCCTTGGCGATCCCTGCATAGGAATGAGAATCGGACAGGACGCCAAGACGCATTCCGGTAACATCCTTGCGGCAGGCGGCCGTCTCGAACTTCTGCATCATGATGATGAACGGGCTGTTGTTCATGAATTCGCGCTGCAGATCTTCATACATCTTCACGCGCTTTGCCGGGTCCTGTTCATCACGCGCAGCAAGGGACTTCTTGGAGAAATCCTCATTCTGGAAGTGCGAGCGCCATGCAAAAGGCTTCGTCTTCGCATCATCAGAATTATCCGGATTGTTGCAGAAGACATCGACATTGGTGTTTGGATCGAAATAGTCCGACCCCCATACAGTCAATGCCATCTGGTGTTCACGAGCGCGCATCTTCGTCAGAACCTGACGATTTTCAGCAGCCAGCAGCTCTACCTTGATACCGATTTCGGCAAGGCTTGCCTGAATCGCCTGTGCGATATCGGGGCTCGGCTGTGCCGAATAGTGATCCATCTTGATCGAAAAGCCATCGGGAACACCAGCTTCGGCAAGCAGAGCCTTCGCCTTGGCAATATCCTTCTTGAACGGATTCTCATTCAGTGCTGCTGGAAAACCTTCAGGAACGAGGCTTTGGTGAACCTTGTAATTCAGCGGCACGATATTCTTCTGGATGCCATCATAGTCCACGGCCCACTTGATTGCTTCCCAGACTTTCGGCTTGGCAAGAACTTCCACGCTCTGGTTGAGCGACATCAGCATCAAACCGCCGACACCCTTGCGCACCAGATTATAGCTTTCATCGCCATCCAGAACGCGAAGCTGCTCGGTAGTGAGGTTACGTGCAATATCGACGTCCCCCTTCTGGAGCATGAGAAGCTGCGAGGACGGGTCCGCAACGTGACGCAAAAGGATGCGCTTCACATTGCCCTTGTATGCGCCATGCGGATTAACGTTCAGCATAATGCTTTCGCTCGGCTTCCAGGAAACGAGAACCCATTCACCCGAACCGGCGCTGTTCTTCTGAAGCCAGCCGTTACCGAGATCGTCACCGGAGGCATTCTCCAGAACAGTCTTCTTTTCCACAATGCTGGCGACACTGGCCGACAGGCAGTACAGCAGGAAAGGCAGCGACGTTGACTGCTCAACCGTCAGAGTCAATGTCGACGGATCAGTTGCAACGATGTTCTTCTCCGCATTTTCAGGCGTGAAACCGAACTGGCCAATGATGAAAGCCGGGCCCTTGTTCATCTTGATCGCGCGTTGCAGCGAGAAGGCAACATCCTCAGCTGTGATCTGTGCGCCGCTTGCAAATTTTGCATTCGGATCGATCTTGAAGGTGAAGACTTTTCCGTCAGCGTCGGCTTCCCAGGAAACAGCAACGCCGCCTTCCACCTGATCCGGATTGGAAAGACTTGGATGTACCAGACGCTGATACATGTTGTTGCAGATTTCGCTGCCGACAGCTTCAAAGCTCTCATGCGGATCAAGACTGGTCATGTTGTCGAGCTGCTGGGCCACAACCAGAATGTCCTGACGCCCGGCTCCTATTGCAGGCAAAATGCTGGCATAGGACAGGAAAGGAACGGCGGCTGCGCCCGCCAGAAAACCGCGTCTTGAAATCATTGAGAGCTCCTCTTGCAACACTTTCTGAAAGGCTCCCAGTTATCGGGAGCCATATCGACAGCGTTCTATCTCTGGATACATTTTTCCAGCTTCCCGCTATCACGTCGGCGGAGGCAGGGGCCAATGCAGAATTTTGCATTCCCTATGCAGAGTTTGCATGAGGACAAACTAAAAGAGACCTTTTGCTTGAAAGAATCGCTGCTCATGCAGTGTGGTCATAGCGATTGACCGAAATCGCATTTGCAATTCTTCTCGCTTGGGTCCATCACCCCTTTTTGAATCCTGGATTTGATTTGAGAAGGCTCCCCCATGGCGACAGAACAGAAAATCCCCGTTTTCGATGGCCACAACGACGTGCTGCTGCGCCTATGGTCATCTGATGCTTCCGCGCCGGAAAAGCGTTTTCTTCAAGGCGAGCAAGTCGGACATATCGACCTTCCACGCGCCCAGAAGGGTGGGCTGGGCGGCGGTCTTTGCGCAGTATATGTGCCCTCGCCTTCACGAGAACTGGATGCCAATGGCAATCTGGCAACGCCAAGCCAGACGGATGCGATGAAGGCAACGCTCGCCATGTCGGCGATCTTGCTGAAGATCGAACGGGCATCGGAAGGCACGGTCCGCATCTGCCGCACGGCTGCCGATATACGCGATGCTTTTGCCAAGGGCATTTTCGCTTCAGTGTACCATATCGAAGGTGTTGAGGCCTTTAGCGAAGACCTTGACGCCCTGTATGTTTTGTATGAGGCCGGCCTGAGAACGCTCGGACCGGTATGGAGCCGTCCGAATATATTTGCTTATGGTATCCCGTTCCGGTTTCCGGCGTCGCCGGACATTGGCCCCGGCCTCACAGATCATGGCAAAGCACTCATTCGCGTCTGCAATGAACTCAAAGTCATGGTCGATCTTTCCCATATGAATGAGAAAGGGTTTTGGGACATCGCGGCGATTTCCGATGCGCCGCTGGTGGCTTCGCATTCCAATGCTCACGCTCTTTGCCAGCAAAGCCGCAATCTGACCGACAAACAACTGGATGCCATTCGCGATACTGGCGGCCTTGTCGGACTTAACTTCGGCGTTTCATTCCTGCGTGAAGACGGAAAACGCGATCCAAACACGGATTTGACGGAGCTTGTTCGCCATGCCGATTATATCGTCAATCGCATTGGGATCGACCATCTGGCTCTGGGTTCCGATTTTGACGGCACCACGATTTCTTCGACACTTCGCGATGTGAGCGATCTCCAGCTCGTCATAGAAGCCTTCCGCAAACATGGCTATGATGATGCTTCCATCGTTAAGCTGGCCCACGGAAACTGGATCAATGTCCTTGAGCGGACATGGGGCGCTTAAACAAGAAAGATCTCACCCCTCAAGGGTGAGATCGAAAACGTGATGATGGATATGACCATCGAACATTTCCAAGAGGCCCTTCGTGGCCTCTCGACTTTCATATCGAACAGGTGAAGCAAGCGCTTCCGTCAAAGCCTCCCTACTGTCATACATCGTCCAAAGCACCATCGGGTAGTCTGGCGCCCCTTCGTCACGTTCGACAGCGTAAAGAACACGAACTTCCCTGATACCCGGAAAAGCGAGCCACATCGGCATGAGAGTATCGGCAACATAAGCTTTGAACGCATCCTCGCGCCCAGCATGAATAGTACCTTCAAAAAAGGCCTGTCTGACAATCATCGAAGTAACTCAGTTTACCTTGGTAGGCGGGACGTCGCCGGAAAAATACGCGGCAAGATTGGCGAGTACCAGTTCGCCCATTCCGACACGTGTTTCTACCGTTGCACTACCCTGATGCGGCATCAGCACCGTATTTGGCGCGGTCAGAAAGGCCTCCCTGATCGTCGGCTCGTTGACAAAAACATCAAGACCGGCACCAGCGATGGTTCCGCTATTCAAAGCAGCTAGAAGCGCATCCTCATCGACCACACTGCCTCGGGCCACATTAACTAGAAAGCCTTTACTTCCAAGCGCTGCGAGAACATCAGCGTTGACGATATTGGCCGTCGATGGGTTGGCAGCGACGCAAACCGCGAGCACGTCGCTCTGCTGCGCAAGTTCCATCGGCGTCGCATGCGCAATCCAGTTTGTGCCAGCGACAGGCGAGCGATTCCAATAATGCACTTCCATGCCGAACGCTTCCGCACGTCGCGCAAAGGATTTTCCGATCTGGCCGAGCCCTAGAACGCCAACCCGCTTGCCTTTAGGACTAACGCCGAGAGGAAACCCTTCACGACGCGCCCATTTGCCTTCCCGCACAAACCGGTCGCCCGTAACAACATGGCGCATAACGGCCAGCATGAGGGCAATTCCCGTATCGGCAACATCATCGGTCAGGACACCCGGTGTGGTGCTGACATGCACATTCCGATCCCGCGCGAAGTCAAGATCGACCTTGTCTGTCCCGACACCGTTGATGGCGATCAGGCCAAGCGATGGCAGACGCTCCATCCATTCGTTGGAAAGCCCCGTTCCACCGCCGGTAACAACGGCACGAATTGTGCCGAGGCTCGTATCAATGGCCGCCTTGTCTTCCGGCTTGTACAGGCGGAGAACCTTGTATGTTGCATCCAATCGTTCTTCGATCAGCGGCATCATCGGTTCTATGAGCAGAACTTCGTTCGTCACTTCAAACTCCATTACTAAACTATTGGAGATGATCAGGAAATCTGACCAATAAATGCCTTCGTGCGCTCATGCTTCGGATTACCAAAGAATTCCTCCGGTTCCGCCATCTCAAGAATTTGCCCTTGATCCATGAAGATGACACGGTCTGCCACCTGTCGCGCGAAGCCCATTTCATGGGTAACGCAGAGCATGGTCATACCTTCCTTGGCGAGATCGATCATGGTGTCGAGAACTTCCTTGACCATTTCAGGATCAAGTGCCGAAGTCGGTTCATCGAAAAGCATGATCTTGGGATTCATGCAGAGTGCACGTGCAATCGCCACACGCTGTTGCTGACCGCCGGATAGCTGTGCCGGATATTTATTCGCCTGTTCAGGAATGCGAACACGCTCCAGATATTTGCGTGCTGTCTTTTCGGCTTCAGACTTGGAAACACCACGCACTTTCATCGGAGCCAAAGTGCAATTCTCAAGAACCGTCATATGCGGAAAGAGATTGAACTGCTGGAAAACCATGCCGGTTTCCTGTCGGACAATATCCACATTCTTTCCACCCGCCGTCAGATCATGGCCGTCAACAATGATGCGGCCCTCCTGAATGGTCTCCAGCTGATTGATGCAGCGGATAAGGGTCGACTTTCCCGAGCCAGACGGACCGCAAATCACAATGCGCTCGCCGCGAGCGACATTCAGATCAATATCCCTGAGAGCATGGTAAGTGCCATACCACTTATTCACACCCTGCATGAGTACTGCAGGATCGGAAACATCCTGCGGAAGCCGGTTCGCTTTTCCCTGAGCCGTCTGGTTCATGTTGAGAAACTCACTTTCGTGGACTGGGTCGTCATGCCCGTCCATTCGGCGGGCATGACAAAATTCGAGAGCTTACTTTGCCTGAGAAACAAAATCTGGCAGAGGCGTACCGAGCCACTTCTCATGGATCTTGTTCAGTTCGCCGTCGCTCTTCGCCTTCTCGATAAACTTATTGACGAAATCGAGCATTTCAGTCGAACCTTTGCGAACTGCGATGCCTTGCACCTGCTGACTGAGCTGAATTTTCTGCTCATAGCGGCCTGGAGCAGCCTTTTCGATCTCAGCTGCTACAACATTAGAAAGACCAATAAGCTCAACCTGCCCCGAGAGCAGGGCCTGCACTGCGCTGGCATCATCGTCAAAGCGACGAATGTTTGCGTCCTGCGGTGCTACCTTGGTTACTGCCGTGTCCTGTGTGGACGCGCGCGCTACGCCGATGGTTTTACCGGAAAGATCCTCCGGCTTTGCAACAGCAATATCTTTGGGTCCAAACACTCCGATCGAAATTCCCGCATAGGGTTGCGAGAAATCAACGCTCTTTGCACGTTCCTCAGTAATACCGAGTGAAGCAACCAAAACATCGACCTGTCCGCTCTGCAGATATGGAATACGGTTTGGACCGGTAACCGGAACGATTTGAGCTTCAACGCCTAGTTCCTTAGCCAGCAACTTCGCAACATCGGCATCGTAACCATCCGGTTCGTTGCTGGTATTCATGATGCCGAATGGCGGAAAATCGACCAGCATACCGATCTTGATTTTGCCAGCAGACTTGATGCCGTCAACGGTCTGCGCAAAAGCTGTCGGTGCCAACACCGTTGCGAGAGCGCCCGCACCAATCAAGGCCATTGCCAAACGTCTGGTGATAGTCATGCTTATTCCTTCCCTATTAATAGCCGGTCTCCTCACCGGCATCGTTTCATTATCTCTCGGCACATTCGCTGACGCAGTATCGTGCCACATTCAGTCGGAAGTGCCGTTTGTCTTTCCCAAGCCCCCCAAATTACCGAGCTGTAGCGCGAGAAAACCTCATTTCCATACGGCGCGCCAAAATAGATAGCGGCCAGCAAAGGACAAAATAAACAGCCGCCACAGTACCGAACACCATGAATGGGCTGAATGTTGCGTTGTTGATGATCTGCCCCTGTCGTGTCAGTTCCGTAAAGCCAATGATAGCGGCAAGCGACGTGCCCTTGATGAGCTGCACGAGAAAGCCCACTGTCGGCGCGACAGAAATGCGCGCGGCTTGTGGCAGGATCACGTAGCGCATACGATTATAGTAGCGCAGCCCCAGCGCCGTAGCCGCTTCACGTTGGCCGGGCGGCACTGCATCAATACAACCACGCCAAATCTCTCCAAGAAAAGCACTGGCGTGCAATGTCAGCGCAATCGTCGCTGCAATCCACGGATTGATGCCCAGACCAAAAATATTCAGGCCGAAAAACACCAGGAATAGCTGCATGAGAAGCGGCGTCCCCTGAAACAGCCGTATGAAGCCGAGTGCGATGTAACGTGGAACCCGAGCGTCAGAGACGCGCATCAGCGCGACAAGCAATCCACCGATTCCGCCACCGACAAAAGCAATAGCAGAAAGAGCGATAGTCCATTGCGCTGCATAGACGATAATGAGGAATTCGTTCCAACCGAAAGGTCTTATCATAGCCTGCTCCTATCGGCTCAACGGATATTTGAATGCCACCTTCTCGATCAGCGCAAAAATGGCCGAGAAACCGATGGACATGACAAGGTACATGAGCGTGATAACGATATAGACCTCGAAGCTCGCAAAGGTTGCCGACTGGAGATCGTTACCGGCGGCCGCAAGCTCGTTGGCGGAGATCACAGAGACAACACTCGAAGTCAGCATCAGATAGATGAATTGGCTGGTCAGTGACGGATAAACCGTTCGCAAAGCCGGTTTCATGATGACATAGCGAAAGACCTGCAGTTTGGAGAGGCCAAGTGCCGTTCCCGCTTCCACCTGACCTTTATGAATGGATTCAATACCTGCGCGAATAATCTCCGTGCCGTAGGCACCAAAATTCACCACCAGCGCAAGCAGCGCTGCGCTGTTGGGCGACAATCGCAAACCAGCGGAAGGCAACCCAAAAAAGATGAAAAAAATCTGCACCAGAAACGGCGTATTGCGGATAATTTCGATGTAAGCATCGATAATGAAGCGCACCGGCTTTGGTCCGGAAGTCTTGCCGACCGCGCAGACAATCGAGACTATGAGGCCGAGCACCATAGCGGCGCAGGAAAGCTCAATTGTCTGCCATGCGCCGACAAGCAGCTTATCCATCGACGCGAAAACGGGCGCGAAGTTGAAATTATACAATGCTGAACCTCCCGGTACACGAATTATGCCGACTTTTCCTCCCGACGGCAATAAATTTAGATCGATCTAAATGTGTTTGACCTCAGTCGTCAATCATTAATTCGGATTAGATGACAGACGCTTTTACCGGTCCGCAGGACTGCCTTACCTGCAGATATGTTTCACTAACAATACGTTGCGCTTCGGTTTTTGGGCTTGCCAAACGGGACAGAAGCAATCTAGCGGCATTCTGGCCCACTGTAACAGGTCGAGTTGATACAGAACTCAAGCGCGGACGCGTCGCTTCCGCATCGCTTACGTCATCGAAGCCTATCAGTGAGAAGTCCTCACCGACTTTTCTCCTGCAATCATAAAGTCCCGCAGAAAGGCCCAGCGCAATCACATCATTGAAGCAGATCGCCGCCGTCGGCTCGCGGCCTTCCTGAAAGAGTATCGGAGCAGCTTTGGCAATTTCCGGCATTGTATGCGGAAAACGAACAATCATCCCTGCATCAAGACCTTGTCGTTGCATCGCATCACGAAAACCTTCGACACGCTCGCGATATGCTGAATGAATCGGGCCATGTACAGCAAATGCGATTGTTCTGTGCCCAAGCCTGGCAAGATGATTGACCGCCTGTCGCATACCGCCTGCGTAATCAACGCCTGCATAGTCAATTCGATCAGTCACATGGCGCAGCACCTGCACCACAGGCAAGCCCCAGTCAGCGATTTGTTCGATGAATTCCGGTGCTGTTTCTGCAGTCGGCGACATGATTACGCCATCAACGCCGTGCTCACGCATGCGCTGCATGAGAATACTTTGGTTAGCGAAGTTCTCGTGACTGTTTGCCAGAAGGACGACCAGCCCCGCTTCACCCACAACACTGTCTATTCCCGAAAGCAATTCGCCGTAAAATGGATTGCCGAGGGTAGGCACGATGACGCCAACCGTATTCGATCGCTCTACCCGGAGACTAGCGGCTCCCATGTTGTAGACATAGCCCAACTCCTTTAGGGCTTTTTCCACCTTTTCGCGCGTCGCCGCTCCCACCAACGGGCTTTTGCGGATGACGAGGGAAGCTGTTGCACGTGATACACTGGCGTGGCGTGCCACATCCAGAAGCGTAACGCGACTTTTCCTGCGATCGTCACTCGGCATAAGTTCACCTGTCAGCAAGTTGGGTAATGTCCGATCCGATTGAAGGCAAAACTCAATAAAACCGTCGGCCAGATTCGAAAGGCATATATCAATTCACTCTGCGGCGTTGGTCAATCCGCCGGCCAGCAAACCTGCAATCATCATATGAGAATGGCATAGGGCAACTTTCCCAACTCCTCAATTATACGCACGTTCTCCCCACGATTATCACTTGCCTTTCGTTTTTTTTCATTTCGAATGCTATCGTTTTCGTATTTATTCTGCCATTGGGAGAATCGAAGGTTGATCCTTTGGCAAAAATTGCATTCATATAAGTGCAACGAATATATCGCAGATGTCGGAACTTTGAGACCCTCACCAAGGAGCTCGAATGTTCACGCAATCTCACACTCGAGGAGGAAACATGCTTATCCGTCTGTTTACGACTTCGGCGCTGACGAGCGCCCTCGCCCTCACCATCGGTTCGCAGGCATTCGCCCAGACGGAACTGGCATGGTGGCACGGCATGACCGGTGCCAACAACGAAATGGTCAATGAGCTTTCGAAAGAGTTCAACGAAAGCCAGAGCGAATACAAAATCGTTCCCGTCTATAAGGGAACCTACCCCGAAACGTTGAATGCCGGCATCGCCGCGTTTCGTTCCAAGCAGCCGCCTGCAATCCTTCAGGTCTTCGATGCTGGCAGCGGTGTCATGATGGCTGCTGAAGGTGCTGTGGTTCCTGCTGCTGAAGTTTTGGAAAAGGGCGGCTTCAAGTTCGACAAGTCGCAATATCTGCCCGGCATCGTCGCTTACTATTCGAAGCCGGATGGCACCATGCTGTCTTTCCCGTACAATTCCTCGTCGCCAATCCTTTATTACAACAAGGACGCTTTCAAGAAGGCTGGCCTTGATGAAAACAATCCGCCAAAGACCTGGCCGGAAGTTTTCGAAGCTGCCAAGAAGATCAAGTCTAGCGGCGGAGCACCCTGCGGTTTCACCTCCACATGGCTGACCTGGATTCAGACCGAAAACTTCGCTGCCTGGAACAACGTCCCTTATGGCACCAATGAAAACGGCCTTGGTGGAACCGATGTAAAGCTTGAAATCAATTCACCGCTTTACATCCAGCACTTCCAGTCGATTGCCGATCTCGCGAAAGACGGCACGTTCCGCTATGGCGGCCGCACATCGGAAGCCAAGCAGCTTTTCACCTCCGGTGAATGCGCAATGTTGACCGAATCCTCCGGCGGCCTCGGAGATGTCGTAAAGTCCGGCATCAATTACGGTATCGGCCAGCTGCCTTATTATGAAGGTCACGGCCCGCAGAACACGATCCCTGGCGGTGCGGCCCTCTGGGTCTTCGCCGGTCTCAGCGACGAACAGTACAAGGGTGTTGCAGAATTCTTCAACTTCCTTTCGCAGACCAAAATCCAGGTCAAGCTGCACGAAAAGTCCGGCTATCTACCCGTAACACTGGCTGCTTACGAAGAAACCAAAAAGTCGGATTTCTATGAAAAAAATCCGGGCCGTGAGACACCTATCCTCCAGATGATGGGCAAGGCACCGACCGAAAATTCAAAGGGTGTTCGCCTCATCAACCTGCCGCAGGTTCGCGATATTCTGAACGAAGAATTCGAAGCCATGCTCGGCGGCAAGCAGGATGCGAAAACGGCGCTCGAAAACGGCGTCAAGCGCGCTAACGACGCGATTGCCGCAGCTCAGTAATCGATCACATTGACACAACGCCGCCTGTCTCTGTGGCAGGCGGCCTTGTTACCCACGAGGACGCTCCCCGTGCAGAAAGTTACCTTTCCGAATAAAATCTTGCCCTATTTCCTGCTGGCCCCACAGATCGTTCTGACAGTGGTGTTTTTCTTCTGGCCAGCCAGTCAGGCAATTTATCAGTCCTTCATGCGTGAAGACGCATTCGGATTGAAGTCTACCTTTGTGGGACTGGCCAACTTCACAACCGTTCTGGCCGACCCCAACTATCTACACTCGTTCAGAGTAACGATTGTCTTCAATGTCCTGACCGCACTGCTTGCGATGGGTGCAGCACTATTACTTGCAACGGCGGCAGATCGCGTTATCCGCGGCAAGACGTTTTATCGTACGCTCCTGATCTGGCCTTATGCTGTGGCTCCCGCCGTCGCAGGCATGTTGTGGCTCTTCATGTTCAACCCGGCGATGGGCACCTTTGCCTATATTTTGCGCCGTAATGGCATCGCATGGGACCCGCTGCTTGATGGCAATCAGGCCATGGGCCTAGTCGTCGTGGCAGCTGCATGGAAGCAAATTTCTTATAACTTCCTGTTCTTTGTTGCAGGGTTACAGGCAATTCCTAAATCGTTGATCGAAGCAGCCGCCATCGATGGCGCGCGAGGATCGCGACGATTCTGGTCTATTGTATTTCCGCTTCTTGCACCGACTTCATTCTTCCTGCTGGTCGTGAACACTGTCTACGCCTTCTTCGACACATTCGGCATCATCCATGCCGTGACTGGCGGGGGACCAGCCAGAGCCACCGAAACGCTGGTCTACAAAGTTTACAATGATGGCTTCGTCAACTTGAACCTAGGTTCCTCTTCGGCACAGTCCGTCATTTTGATGGCAATCGTTATTGCCTTGACCGCCTTCCAGTTCCGCTTCGTCGAGAAGCGCGTACATTATTCGTGAGTGAGGCGACAATGATAGAAAAACGCCCAGTCTCAAACCTGATCGGCCACCTCATCCTGATCGTAGGCATTATTATCGTCGCCTTTCCGATCTACTATACCTTCGTCGCTTCGACGATGACTTCGACACAGATCATTCGCCCGCCGATTTCGTTGTTGCCAGGCGACCATTTCGTAGAAAACTACGGCGAGGCCATCTTCGGTGGCGTGGAACGCGTTGTCGGCGTCAGTCTCGAGCGGCTTCTCTGGAACTCGTTTGTGGTCGCCATGGCCATCGCCGTCGGCAAGATCATCATCTCGTTCATGTCGGCCTTCGCGATTGTGTTTTTTCGCTTTCCGCTACGTATGTTTTTCTTCTGGATGATCTTCATAACCTTGATGCTGCCGGTAGAGGTTCGTATCCTGCCGACCTACAAGGTGATTGTGGATCTCGGTTTGATCGATACCTATGCCGGGCTTACGCTACCGCTGATGGCGTCTGCGACCGCGACTTTCCTGTTCCGTCAGTTTTTCCTCACCATTCCCGGTGAACTGGTTGAAGCAGCGCGTATCGACAATGCGGGACCATTTCGTTTCATGCGGGATATCCTGCTTCCCCTTTCGAAGACGAATATTGCAGCACTTTTCGTCATCCTCTTCATTTATGGATGGACCCAGTATCTGTGGCCGCTGCTTGTTACTAATGACGCCAAGATGAACACGATCATCATCGGCTTGCGCCGCATGGTTGACTGGGCCGATGCGTCCACGCCGTGGAATTACGTCATGGTAACAGCCATTCTGGCCATCATCCCACCGATCCTCGTTGTGGTGCTGATGCAGCGCTGGTTCGTCAAAGGTCTCGTTGAAACGGAAAAGTAATGAGCAAAATCGTTCTTGATAACGTCCGCAAGAGCTATGGCGGCAATGTCGAAGTCATCAAAGGCGTATCGCTAGAGATCAACGACGGCGAATTTGTAGTACTGGTAGGCCCATCGGGCTGCGGTAAATCCACACTCCTGCGTATGATAGCTGGTCTTGAGGGTATTACATCCGGCACCATCTCTATTGGCGACCGGGTGGTCAATGATGTTGAACCTGCTGAACGCGATATCGCCATGGTGTTCCAGAATTATGCGCTCTACCCGCATATGACGGTTCGCGAAAATCTTGCTTACGGCTTGAAAAACCGCAAAACGCCAAAAGACGAAATTGAACGTCGCATAGCGAAGGCTGCTAAGGCACTCGAAATTGAACAATTTCTTGAGCGCAAGCCGCGTCAACTTTCTGGTGGCCAACGCCAACGTGTCGCCATGGGGCGCGCCATTGTACGTGAACCAGCAGCGTTCCTCTTCGATGAACCGCTTTCTAACCTGGACGCAAAATTACGCGTTCAGATGCGTGTTGAAATCAAGCGTCTGCAGCGTTCGCTCGGCACTACGAGCGTTTATGTCACCCATGACCAGATGGAGGCCATGACCATGGCTGACCGCCTCGTCGTGCTAAATGCTGGCCACATCGAACAGGTCGGCACGCCGATTGAACTTTATGAAAAGCCAGCATCCACATTCGTTGCAACATTTATCGGCTCACCGTCGATGAACCTGCTGCAAAGCGGAGAATCCACTGGCTGGAAAACCGGTAGCGCTGTGAAAGCACCTGCCGGGAATTTCACCATCGGCGTTCGTCCAGAAGATATCCGCATCCTGGAAGACGGGGAGGCAGATGCTGACGGTTTCAACACGACCGTCCGTATTGAGGCTGTCGAACTTGTCGGTGCAGAAAGCTACATCCATGCTGCCTTGCCGGATGGCAAGCCGCTTATTTTCCGCGTTGCTGGACGATCGACACATAATATTGACGAAACGGTCAGAGTTGGTGCACTCGCAGGAAATGTGCATGTTTTCGGCAGTGACGGTCAGCGCTTAAATAATTGACATTATAGCGGGTTGCGTCCTTCAAAAGGACGCAACCCGCTATAATAATCGATTTCTGTTTTAGAATTTATCGGCTACACAGAGGTGGAATATTTTTCCGCCGGTGAGGAAATTCCGATAGATGACGCATCAGCAGATACTCTCCTTCGCAGTAATCATACTCATGATGGGGGCGTTTATCTGGGGCAAATTCCGCTATGATGTCGTTGCACTCTGTGCGCTCCTCCTGGCGATAGCTGTTGGGGTCGTCCCCTTCGATCAGGCTTTCTCAGGTTTCAGCGATGATATTGTCATCATTGTTGGCAGTGCCTTGGTGGTGAGCGCAGGCGTCGCACGTTCAGGTCTCATGCAAGCGGCAGTCCAACGGTTCTTGCCAGAAATGAACAGCGTCAGACTACAGCTCGTCGTTCTGGTAGCAGTCGTTACCGTTCTTTCCGCCTTTGTGAAGAACGTCGGTGCGCTGGCAATCATGATCCCAGTCGCTTTTCAGTTTGCGCGCCGGTCCAACGTTTCTCCATCGACCTTTCTCATGCCCATGGCATTCGGTGCACTGCTCGGCGGTTTGATGACCCAAGTAGGTACTTCGCCGAATATCGTCGTTTCTCGTATACGTGGCGAGATGGTCGGCGAACCATTCACCATGTTTGACTTCACCCCCGTCGGTGCCGTGCTGTCAGCGGTAGGGCTCATCTATCTCACGCTTTTTTATTGGCTCGTTCCACAACGCACTCGCGAAAACGTATCGCTGGACGAGGCAATCAAGATCAAGAATTACGCCTCTGAAGCACGCATCACCAAAGCTTCGACGATGACCGGCAAGCGCGTGACCGATCTCATCAAGGCCGCCGAAGGCGAAGCGATGGTGACTTCCATCATACGCAACGATCAGCGATTGACGCCGCTTCCCGACACGATGCTGACCGAAGGAGATGTCGTCCTTCTCGAAGGAGATCCAAAGGCGCTCGATGCGATCATAAGCGCCGGAAAACTCACATTATCCGAAAACCGAAATCCCTCCGAGACTAGCGGCTCCACCGACATCGAGGTCGTGGAAGCTGTTATAGGAAAGAACTCGCGCCTCATTGGACTGACGGCCCAGCGACTTGCCCTATTCGCGCGCTATGACCTCAACTTGCTGGCAGTCAGCAGACCAGGTGAACGCATTACAGAACGTCTCAGTGAGGTCATTCTGCGCTTCGGCGATGTGATCGTGTTGCAAGGCAGACAAGCAAATCTATCTACCTTCCTGCCGGAGTTCGAATTGCTGCCGCTTGCCCGTCGCAAACTGATGCTCGGTAGCGTTAGACGCGGATTGATCCCGCTCGCTATTCTGATTGCTGCCATCGGGGCAACCGCTTTAAGTCTTGTGCCAGTGGCGATCGCTTTCTTTGCCGCTGCCGTCGCTATGCTGTTATTCAAAGTGATCCCTCTCAACGAGGTCTATGATGAAATTGATGGCCCAATTCTGGTCATGCTTGCTGCACTTATCCCTGTTTCGGATGCGCTGAGAACAACCGGCGGCACGGATCTCATAGCAGAAGGACTCGCCACAATCGGTCATCAATTGCCGCCAGCAGGTGCATTGGCGCTCATCCTTGTGGCGGCAATGATGGTGACACCATTTCTCAACAATGCCGCAACTGTGCTCGTCATGGCTCCCATAGCAACAAGTTTTGCTTCTGGACTCGGCTTTAAGCCGGAGGCCTTTCTGATGGCAGTTGCTATCGGTGCGGGATGTGACTTCCTCACGCCGATTGGCCATCAATGCAATACGCTGGTCATGGGGCCAGGTGGTTATAAATTCAGTGATTATCCACGTCTGGGATTACCGCTATCAATCATTATCGCGATTGTGACGGTTCCCACATTGATGTTCTTTTGGCCCCTTAAATAGTTCTAGGGCTGAACTGAGCGTATCCATTCGAGACTGTCGAAAACAATCTTTTCCACGGTTTCGGCAATATCTGCGCGGAACACTAGCGGTTCCCCAACTGGGCTTTCGAGCGTAGCGATCTGGCTTTCCAGCATTGTCACCGGCATAAAATGGCCGGTGCGGTGTCCCATGTGCTCGTGCAATACTTCAAAACTGCCGTCCAGAAAGACAAACAGCACCGGCGCTCCTGCCGCAGAGCGAAGACGATCACGATAGCTCTTCTTTAGTGCGGAGCAAGAAATGACAATTCCATCGGTCGAGGCCGCTAGACGTTCACCAATTTTGTCGAGCCAGGGCCAGCGATCCTCATCCTGCAAAGGTATGCCCGCTGACATTTTATCGACATTGGACTTTGGATGCAGGGAATCGCCTTCAAGAAATGGGAGAGCCAGCGCGTCGGCAATCTTCTCACCCACGGTCGATTTTCCGGAACCCGAAACACCCATAACGATAATACGCAGCATCAGTTCCTCATACACTAGCGGTCATGCCGCCATCGACGTGCAGAACCTGTCCATTTACGAAAGAGGAGGCATCGCCGCTCAGGAATACCGCAGCGCCGACCAACTCTTCCACATCGCCCCAACGGCCCGCCGGCGTTCTTTTTTCCAGCCATGCCGTAAATTCGGGATTATCAACCAATGCCTGATTCAGTGGCGTCTTGAAATAGCCGGGAGCAATCGCATTGATCTGCAAACCATATCGGGCCCAATCAGTGGCCATGCCGCGTGTCAGGTTACGGATTGCCCCTTTTGTCGCTGTATAGGGCGCGATGGAAGGCCGCGCTAGTTCACTTTGAACCGAAGCAATGTTGATTATCTTGCCACGTCCTCGCGCGATCATATGGTGTGCTGCGGCCTGTCCGGCATAAAAAGCGCTGGAAATATTGGTTTCCAGAAGCTGTTGCCATTTCTCGATCGGATAATCTTCGAGCGGGGCGCGATACTGCATCCCGGCATTATTGACCAGAATATCGAGCGCCCCGACGTCCTCTTCAATCCCATCGATGGCCGCGCGAACTTCTTCGGCATCCGTCACATCAAATGCGGATGCAAAGATCGTATGCCCCTCTTTTTCCAATAGCGTGACTGCCGCATCCACCTTGGTCCGATCACGACCATTGATGATTACCGTTGCGCCATGTTCTGCAAGCCCTCGCGCCAATGCAAAACCGATGCCCTGGCTGGAACCGGTAATCAGGGCTATGCGCCCCTCCAGACTGAAAAGTTCAAAAGAAGAAGCCATCAGAAAGTTTCCAGCTTGAGACCCACGCGGCTTGCCGCCTGCACAATGTGGTGGCGCATCACTTCGCGCGCTCGCAACGGATCACGTGAATGGATGGCATCCCTGATTGCGGTGTGCTCATCGATTGTGATTTCGACAATTTGCTCAAGCACTGCTCGTGCACGCGCCGCATTGATTGCCTGATTGATCCTCTCGGCAATGAAACCGAGAACCAACGGAAAATACTCATTATGTGTTGCAGAAGCGAGTGCGCGGTGAAATGCGAGATCAGCAGCTATACCGGTATCTGTCCATTTTTTCGAACCGCTCATTTCCGCGAGTGCTTCGTTAAGTTGCATCATGTCGTGTTCGTCATGATGCACTGCGGCGAGCCCTGCAGCTTCTATCTCCAACGCCATTCGCAACTGGAACAGGCTTCGGAAACTATCGCGATTGGCAAGTGTTTCAGGTTCTATTCGGATGGCATGGCGTTTATCGGGCTCCGTTACGAAAGCACCTACTCCCTGTCGAGTTTCAACCAAGCCTTCATTGCGCAACTGAGCAATCGCTTCACGTACAACTGAGCGACTGACACCGAAGCTTTGTGCGAGATTATGTTCTGTCGGCAGCTTTTGTCCCGGCAGAAGGCTACCTTCACTGATCTGCCGCGTAATTTCGGAAGCGATGCGTCCGGGAAGCTGCTCATTACGCCTGATTTCACCAAACAAAATGATAAATCCTCCCTGATTACCCGTGCAAGTGGTGTGTCGTCAGCCTCTCGAAGAGTCAAGCGAAAGCTGGCAGCCCGGATTCATGATATTGCCCGGATCGAAGACTTGCTTGAGGCCTTCAAGCAGTTTTCGCCGTGCGGGGTCAATACGCTTCTCGAAATCTTCCCGCTTCAGGCGGCCGATGCCGTGCTCGGCGCTGATGCTGCCAGCATAACGATCGAGAACACCATTGATCGTTTCCTTTGCAAGCTTGATCCTCTTGTCTACCGCCGCAACATCGAGACCGCTTTCAGGGATAACGTTGAGGTGCACATTACCGTCACCCACATGCCCGTAAGAAACAGCAAGACAATCCGGAAGAACCTCAGCCAGTTCGGTTTCAGCTTCAGTGACGAACGACGCCAGTTTTGACAGCGGGACCGATATGTCAGTGCGGAGGTGTTTGCCACGCAGCGCCTGCCCTTCGTTCATCGCCTCGCGGAACATCCAGAGATTTTGACCTTGCGCACGAGATGACGCGATGGTTCCGTCCAGAACGAGACCATCTTCCATTGCGCCGGCAAGAAACTGTTCCATCAAGGACGCTATATCGACCAGCCCAGAGCCTGAAATCTCCATCAAGACGTAGGCAGGATATTGTCCAAGCGGCATGGCAAGATCCGGCATCGCCTCTTGCGCCAAGGTAAAAGCCACCGGCGGCATGAATTCGAAAGCGGACATCAGATCACAGCACTGCACGCGCGCACGCCGATAAAGCGCAATAGCGTCAGTGAGCGAATTGAGCCCTACCAGTGCGATTTCCACCTCGTCCGGCAAAGGCGTCAGTTTGATTGCGACGCCGGTTACCACTCCCATAATGCCTTCAGCACCGATGAAAAGCTGTTTCAGATCAATGCCGCGATTGTCTTTCCGCAACGTTGAAAGACCGTTGAATATCGTGCCATCAGGCAAGACGACCTCCAACCCCAGGACCAACTCGCGTGTCATGCCGTACCGCAACACATTGATGCCACCGGCATTGGTGCTGACATTTCCCCCGATGCGGCAGCTTCCCTGTGCGCCGAGGGCTAATGGAAAAAACATCCCTTCGGCTGCCAGTTTGTCTTTCAGTTCGGAGAGAATGCAGCCGGCATCAACAACCGCTGAAAAATCATCCGGATCGACCTTACGAATACGGTTCATTCGCTCAAGGCTTAGAACAACAAGATTATCTTGACCATCCGGTACACCGCCCTGCACAAGACCAGTATTTCCGCCCTGCGGAATGATGGACAATCCCAGTGAAGCGCAAGCTTTAACCACGGCGGAAACGTCCTCTGTCGAGCGCGGGCGGATCACAGCAACTGCTATATTCTCCACATCCCCCGGCCAGTCCCGACAATAGCGGAGCATATCGCTTCGCGCGGTCATAACCAGATCATCACCCAAAAGGGTAACGAGATCAGTCTGCTTGTCTCCGGTCATGTCCCCCAAACCGTACATAATATCCTCTTGTTCATAGACCTGGTTGATGCGCAATCGGCTGCCGTGGATGTACGACAGCTTTGGGAACGCAACAGGCTTTTCCGTTTCATTCCTGTGGCAAGACGGAGAAAACTGTTTTCAACGCCTACATATAAGGTTATCAGACAACCCTACAACACAAATCTGGTGGGAGACTGGATAAGTGTCGTAATGGCAGCCAACGCCGGGTTTTCGAATAGGGGTGGCTGCAAGGCAGGGAGGAAGTTTTCCAAATGCATATCGCAATCATCGGCGCTGCGGGTATGGTCGGGCGCATGTTAACGCAGCGCCTTTCAAACGATGGTCACATCAGGGGAAAACCCATTGAAAAGCTTACCCTTATCGATATCATAGCTGCAGAACCTCCGATCGGCTTTGTGGGATCGGTTGATGTTCTGGCCGCAGATATATCCACCACGGAAACCGCTCAGAAGATCGTTTCAGGACGCCCTGACGTCATCTTTCACCTAGCGGCAATCGTGTCAGGTGAAGCGGAGAGCGATTTCGATAAAGGATATCGAATCAATCTGGACGGCACCCGGCATCTGTTCGATGCAATCAGGCTTGCTCACATTGCCGATCGCTATAAACCCCGCGTGGTTTTCACATCGTCCATTGCCGTTTTTGGCGCCCCTCTCCCCTACCCGATCCCCGATGAATTTCACACGACCCCGTTGACAAGTTACGGTACGCAGAAGGCAATCAGCGAACTTTTGTTGTCAGACTACACCCGTCGCGGCTTCTTTGACGGTATCGGGATTCGCCTGCCAACGATCTGCATACGACCTGGCAAACCGAACAAGGCCGCATCCGGCTTTTTCTCCAACATCCTACGCGAACCACTCTCCGGGCAGGAAGCTGTCTTGCCTGTTCCGGAAGATGTCCGGCATTGGCATGCCTCGCCGCGATCAGCGGTCGGCTTTCTGATCCATGGAGCTACCATCGATACGGAAGCGGTTGGAGCACGTCGCAATCTTTCCATGCCCGGTCTCAGTGCAACTGTAGGCGAACAAATTGAGGCTTTGCGCCGTATTGCCGGGGAAAAAGCCGTCGGTTTGATCCGACGCGAACCAGATGAAATGATCATGCGTATGGTTGCAGGCTGGGCGCCTGGTTTCGAGGCAAAACGCGCACAGGCCCTTGGCTTCACCGCAGAAACATCCTTTGATGAGATCATTCGCGTTTACATCGAAGATGAAATGGGAGGTAAGCTTTGATACGCAAGATCGCTTTTCTTGGAACCGGCCTGATGGGCTCACCAATGGCCAGTCGGCTTCTGGACGCGGGCTTTGATGTAACAGTCTGGAACCGAAACAGCGCCAAGTCGACCCCTCTTGCTGAACAAGGTGCCACACTCGCTCAAACCGCCGCCGAAGCGGTAGAGAATGCCGATGTAGTCATCACGATGTTGACCGATGGTCCGGCAGTACGCGACGTTCTTTTCAACCAAGGAACTGCTGACGCCTTGAAAAAAGGCAGTGCCGTCATTGACATGAGTTCAATTTCACCAGACTTCGCACGCGCACATGCCAAGCGTCTGGAAGCAATTGGCGTCAATCATATCGATGCCCCAGTTTCCGGTGGCGTGATAGGTGCCCAGGAAGGCACACTTGCCATCATGGCCGGAGGAGACGAAATGATCATCTCCGACCTAGCCGATGTGTTCAAACCAATGGGACGCCTCACCCGCGTCGGCCCGTCAGGTGCCGGTCAGCTCGCAAAACTTGCCAATCAGCAGATTGTTGCCGTTACCATCGGAGCGATTGCAGAGGCAATGGTTTTGGTCGAAAAGGGCGGCGGGTCGCGCACTGCATTCCGGGATGCTATCCGCGGCGGTTTCTGTGAAAGCCGCATTCTCGAACTGCACGGCAAGCGGATGATCGACCGTAATTTCGAACCGGGCGGCACATCGCGCATTCAGCTAAAAGACCTCAATTCGATCCTCAAGACTGCGGGCGACCTGTCGTTAAGCTTGCCGTTGACCGAGACTGTACGCGAAGCCTTCGCCGCTTTTGTGGAAGACGGCGGCGGTGAGAAAGATCATAGCGCCCTGCTCCTTCATCTCGAAAAGCTTAACCAAAGCCACAAGAGCTAGCACGCAGGCAATCCAATTGCATTTGGGAGGTGCAATGAAGATCACCGCAATCGAGACCATTCGCATTGCTGAACGGCCAAACCTGTTGTGGGTGGAAGTTCATACGGACGAAGGAATTACCGGACTGGGTGAAACCTTTTTCATGTCCGAAACCGTTGAAGCTTATCTGCACGAATATGTTGCGCCGCGCGTTCTCGGTCGCGATCCGCTGCAGATCGATCTGCTAGCCTCTGACCTTGTGGGATATCTTGGTTTCCGTTCAACCGGAGCGGAAGTGCGGGGTAACTCTGCCTTCGATATCGCTCTGTGGGATCTATATGGCAAGGCTGCCAACCTCCCGATTGCTCAACTTCTCGGCGGCTTCAGCCGTCAATCCATCCGCACGTATAATACGTGTGCCGGAACGGAATACATCAAGAAGGCAACCGGCCAGCAATCCGCCAATTATGGTCTTGCTGGTGCAGGTGCCAGTTATGACGATCTTAATGGCTTCCTGCACCGTGCCGATGAACTCGCGCTCTCATTGCTGGACGAAGGCATAACGGCAATGAAAATTTGGCCGTTCGACATGGCCGCAGAGAAAACACGCGGGCAGTATATTTCTCAACCTGATCTGAAGGCCGCATTGCAGCCTTTCGAGAAAATCCGTGCGGCTGTCGGTGACCGCATGGATATTATGGTTGAATTCCATTCAATGTGGCAGCTCTTGCCCGCTATGCAGATCGCCCGTGAACTCACGCCTTTCAAGACCTTCTGGCATGAAGACCCGATCAAGATGGACAGTCTTGGCAGCCTGAAACGTTATGCGGAAGCAAGCATTGCGCCAATCTGTGCCTCGGAGACTTTAGGGAGCCGCTGGGCGTTTCGCGATCTGCTCGAAACGGGCGTTGCCGGCGTTGTCATGCTCGATTTGAGCTGGTGCGGTGGCCTGTCAGAAGCGCGTAAGATCGCGGCTATGGCAGAAGCCTGGCATCTACCGGTCGCACCACATGACTGTACCGGGCCAGTCGTCCTCTGTGCTTCGACGCACCTGTCACTGAATGCACCGAACGCACTTATTCAAGAAAGCGTTCGCGCATTCTACAAGACCTGGTATCGCGATCTGGTTACGGCTTTGCCCGAAGTAAAGAACGGTATGATTACCGTGCCACCCGGCTCCGGGCTCGGTATGGAACTTAATCCAGAAATGGACAAAGCCTACTCGGTCAGTCGCAGAAAAACAGATCGATCTAATTTTTGAGATGGGCACGGACTGAAGGCTGGACTCAACTCCAGACTGCTAATAACAATAGAACTATTGTTGTCAGACATCCTGACAACATATGGCCTGTGGGAAACGGTCATGCATTGGGAGGTATCTGTGCAAGACAAGCGTGAATTGAAAGCAACGACAATTTTGCCTGACGACAGCCATTCAGCGGTTTTGATCGGCCGTGCGTGGTCAAAGGCCGAAAACGGCCCCTGTCCAGTATTGGTGAAAAACGGTCATGTGTACGATCTATCCAGCTTGTCCGCTACAGTTTCAGGCCTTCTGGAGCGCAGTTCACTAATAAACGAATTGAAAGCTACAGAAAGCTTTCCGAATCTCGGCTCTGTGGACGATTTTCTTTCCGGTGAACGCGGAGAGTTACTTGCTCCTATCGATTTGCAATCCATCAAAGCGGCAGGCGTCACCTTTGCTGACAGCATGCTTGAACGTGTGATCGAAGAACAGGCAAAAGGTGACCCTTCCCGCGCCCGCGAAATTCGCGAACGTCTCGCCCCCGTCGTCGGCGACAATTTGCGGGGTGTCGTGGCGGGGTCAGAGAAAGCGGCGGGCGTTAAAGCACTCCTGCAGGAAATGGGGCTCTGGTCCCAATATCTTGAGGTGGGCATTGGCCCTGATGCGGAAATTTTCACCAAATCTCAGCCTATGTCTGCGGTTGGCTGCGGCGCGACCGTTGGTATTCTGCCGATTTCACAATGGAACAATCCCGAACCTGAAGTCGTACTGGTCGTCGCTTCAGACGGACGCATCGTCGGTGCAACTCTGGGGAACGACGTCAATCTCAGGGACGTCGAAGGACGTTCAGCTCTCCTGCTTGGCAAAGCCAAGGATAACAATGCTTCCTGTGCTATCGGTCCCTTCATTCGCCTGTTTGATGGCGAATTCACCATGGATGTATTACGCAAGCTGAAGCTGTCGCTGACAGTCCACGGAGCTGACGGCTTCGAGATGACCGGCGAAAGCCCGATGGAAGCGATTAGCCGAGATCCCGAAAACCTCGCATCGCAGATGATGAACCGCAATCATCAATATCCGGATGGCGCGGTATTGTTCCTCGGTACAATGTTCGCGCCCGTCAAGGACCGTCGCGGCGCCGGACAAGGTTTCACGCACGAAGTCGGCGACCGTGTGGAGATATCAACTCCCAAGCTCGGTCGCCTCGTCAACTGGGTCGACCGGACCGACAAATGTCCTGAATGGACTTTCGGCATCAGAGCCTTGGTACAGAACCTGCAGGCCCGCGATCTGCTCGATAAAGTCTGAGGGCGGACAGATGACGAAAGCCATAGACTTCTTCTACAAGATACTTGGTGCACTTCTCGTCTTTCTCCTTGCCGGCATGGCAATCATGGTCTTCGTCAACGTGATTTTGCGCTACGCCGCAAATTCCGGACTGACCGTATCAGAAGAACTTTCACGTTATTTCTTCGTTTGGGTAGCATTTCTCGGCGCAGTTCTCACGTTTAGAGAGAACAGCCATCTAGGTATTGAGTCACTGGTTGCCCGTTTTGGGCGACAGGGCCGCATTACATGCATGGCAATCAGCTATCTAATCGTCTTGTTATGCTCGGGCATTTTCTTCTGGGGCACATGGAAGCAATTCGACATCAACGCCAGCATGGTCGCACCCGTCACCGGGCTCTCGATGATCTGGGTCTACGGCGTCGGATTATTTACCGGCGGCGCAATGTTCATCATTGCAGCTGAACGTTTCCTTCGTGCCGTTACCGGTCGTCTGACCGATGAGGAAATTGCCACCTTTGCGGGCGAACATTCGCTCGACCATCTGATGGAGTAGACGACATGACGCTTGTGGTATTTGTCGGCTCGCTCCTCAGCGCTATGGCCATTGGTGTTCCGATTGCCTTCTCGCTTATGTTCTGCGGTGTCGTTCTCATGTTGTACATGGGGATGTTCAATACGCAGATCATCGCGCAAAATATGATTGCCGGGGTCGACTCCTTCACCCTTCTGGCAATCCCTTTCTTCATTCTGGCCGGTGAACTGATGAATTCCGGCGGCTTGTCCCGCCGCATCATTGATTTCGCCATAGCTTGTGTCGGTCATATTCGCGGCGGCCTCGGGGTCGTTGCCATTCTTGCGGCCATCATCATGGCCAGCGTATCAGGCTCGGCTGCGGCTGACACCGCGGCGCTTGCAACCATCCTCGTCCCTATGATGGCGAAAGCAGGCTATAACATCCCGCGCTCAGCCGGACTGATGGCTGCCGGCGGCATCATCGCACCGGTCATTCCGCCATCCATGGCAATGATCGTATTCGGTGTCGCTGCAAATGTATCCATAACGCAGCTTTTCATGGCAGGCATCGTGCCGGGCCTGATGATGGGTATTGCCCTTCTCTTCACCTGGCAGATTGTTGTCAGAAAAGACAATCTAAAAGTACTTCCGAAGCAATCCGGTAAAGATCGGCTACAAGCGACCGCGCGCGCACTATGGGCGCTCGGTATGCCGATCATCATTCTTGGCGGCATTCGAATGGGTGTCATGACGCCAACAGAAGCAGCCGTGGTAGCCGCAGCCTATGCCCTCTTTGTTGGCATGTTCATCTATCGCGAACTCAGATTTGTCGATCTTTACGGCGTCTTTCTACGGGCCGCAAAAACGACCTCAGTCATTATGTTTCTTGTCGCCTCGGCGCTGGTTTCGTCATGGCTGATAACAGCAGCAAACATTCCGGCGGAAATCAGCGGCTATATCGCTCCGCTGATTGACAGCCCCAAACTGCTGATGTTTGCGATCATGATCCTGGTGCTCGTGGTCGGAACGGCGCTGGACCTTACGCCGACAATCCTGATCCTGACACCAGTCCTGATGCCGATTGTCAAACAAGCAGGTATCGACCCGGCCTATTTCGGTGTTTTGTTCATCATGAATAACAGTATCGGACTTATCACGCCGCCTGTTGGCGTGGTGCTGAATGTAGTCAGCGGCGTATCAAAGGTACCGCTTGGAAAAGTGGTCGCCGGCGTCAATCCGTTCCTGATTTCGCAGGTCATTGTCTTGTTCCTGCTGGTTCTGTTTCCAAATCTTGTTCTGGTGCCCATGAACTGGCTTCATTAAGTTTAACATCAACTCTGGGAGGAGAGTTCTATGAAAAAACTGATTATGCTGGCAACGACCGCCCTCATGGCGGGAGCGCTAATTGTACCTGCATTCGCCGAATTTCAAGATCGCAATATCCGCGTTTCGAACGGCATTAACGAGGATCATCCTGTCGGTAACGGCATCAAGGCCATGAATGAATGTCTTGCTGAAAAATCCGGCGGCAAGATGAAGATAACCGCGTTCTGGGGTGGAGCATTGGGAGGCGATTTGCAGGCAACGCAGGCACTGCGTTCCGGTGTACAGGAAGGCGTCGTCACATCGTCATCACCACTCGTCGGAATCGTTCCCGCGCTTGGCGTTTTCGACCTGCCATTTCTCTTTGCCAACGATGAAGAGGCAGATGCCGTCGTCGACGGCCCCTTCGGCAAGATGATGGACGAAAAGCTTGCTGCTGTCGGGCTCGTCAATCTTGCTTATTGGGAAAACGGCTTTCGAAACCTTTCGAATTCAAAGCATCCAGTTAATAAGTGGGAAGATTTCAGCGGCATGAAAGTCCGCGTGATGCAGAACAACATCTTCCTCGACACATTCCAGAATTTCGGTGCCAACGCGACGCCAATGGCTTTCGGTGAAATTTTCTCGGCGCTGGAAACAAAAGCTATCGACGCACAGGAAAACCCTTACGTCACAATCGATACGTCAAAATTCTTCGAAGTGCAGAAGTACATCACAGAAACGAAACATGCCTATACACCGTTTCTGTTCCTGTATTCCAAGCCGATCTTCGACACATATTCACCGGAAGAACAAGCTGCCTTGCGTGAATGTGCAGTTGTCGGCCGGGACGTTGAACGCAAGGTCATTCGCGAACTGAACCAGAAGTCGCTCGAGAAGATCAAGGAAGCGGGTCTGGAGGTAAACACACTCTCGCCGGAAGAGCATGCCCGCATGCTCGAGAAATCCCAGCCGATCTATGCCAAGTACAAGTCCCAGATCGGCGACGATGTCATTGATGCGGTACAAAAGCAGCTTGGTGAAATCCGCAAATAGTAAAAGCCTGAACAAAAAGAATAGGCCGCGCTTATTGCGCGGCCTATCTCATTTCGATCAAGCCGCTTTCAGACGATTGTTAACTCGTTCAGCCAGCTTGCGAGCCCGTACAAGACTATCGGCTTGTTCGGTACTGAAGCGATCTTCTCCGATTTCCATAATCATGAACGTATCGGGCAGGAACGTCAGTTCATCGAAAATTTCTTCCCACGGAATATCGCCCCATCCGATCGGCAGGTGCAGATCGCCAATACCTAGAGCTGTTGCTTCCGCAGGATGATAAAACTTGTTCATCGTGTAAGGGCGACCAAAACTGTCGTGTATATGTAGATGTCCGGTCACAGGCGCCATAGCGCGAATCTGCGGACGCCAATCCAGACCCAAGCGTGTGCATTCAATATAGGCGTGGCTGAAGTCGATCAATCCACATACGGACGGATGATTGATCACGGCAACCGTTTCGGCGACCTGGGCCGGTGTCTGCCGATATTCAGCGTCGCTCATAGCGAAGATATTCTCCAGTGCGATCCGGACGCCATAGGTGTTTGCAAGCTCCGCCATTTCAGCGAGCGCATCTCGTTCCATCTTATCGAGATCAGGAATACGAGAAAGCGCTGGCGTGGGAGCATGGCCAGAGTGATGAACCAGAATTTCCGCCCCGACACGGTCGCAAAGTTCGAGCATCGCTCGAACGACCGCTTTCTGATATTCTAGATGCTCGCGATCCATGAAGTTGGAAACGATCTGTCCGTGGACACTGTAGCGCGTATCAAACTGTCTGGTGATATTGACAAGACGATCCACGCGTTGCGGAATGAGACGACCGCCCGAGATTATTTCCTCGCCATATAGCGACAATTCTACAGCTTCCGAACCAAGTTCGACGATGTTGCGGATTGCGCCCTCAAGCGTGCTGAAATTGCCGTCACCCGTCGGGGTGCAGAAGCCAATCGCTGATATTGTGTGGTCAGAGGTCATGATGCTCGTCCTGTCAGACATGAAAAATGCGCGAGCCGAATATCCGACATCGCGCATCCCCTCTGGCACGCGCCTATTTCAGGCGTATGACTATGAAAAGCGATTTCTCCTCAATTGAGGGGGATAGCGTTTCCATCTTTGCTTGCCTGATATGTGTCGGACAATTCGTCATATTTGGCGAAAATAGCATCAAGTCGTTTGCCAAGACGCTGGCGGTCGGCATCAGGCAGGGAGGCAACCATCTTCGGGATCGAGTGACTATGCCAGAAGGCATTATCGCGGTTATATCCACCCGGCTCCAGCGTGAAGACTTCCTTGAGGATCTTCAAATCGTGGGGGATCGAGAAAGCATCTCGTGAATCCTCGTGACTGAACAGGTAGTAGAAATTGTCAAAGCCACTCCATGTAATTGCCGAAAGGCACATGGAACAAGGCTCATGAGTGGAAAGAAAGACCATGTCTTTCGTGTCCGGACGTCCGTTCTCCGGCATTTCGTAGAAACGCTTCAAGGTGTGCACTTCACCGTGCCAGAGTGGGTTTTCAGTTTCATTGTTAGTTTCCGCAAGAACAAGGGATAGATCCGATTTGCGCAACAATGCTGCACCGAAAACCTTGTTGCCCTCTGCCACGCCTCGTTCGGTCAGCGGGATAACATTCTGCTCGATAACGTCGATCAGCTTTTCAAGCAGTTTCAGTTCATCTGTCTGCACAGTTCTATTCCTCCCGATGTTGCAGAAAAGCGCCGGGCTGTCTTAGCCCGGCGCATCTATTGTCACTCCGCAAAGAATGCGAAGCGGATGACGAAGAGTGCTGCAACCAGCCAGGTAGCCAGATGTACGTCACGCGCCTTGCCGGTGAAGGCTTTGAGCACGACGTAGCTGATGAAGCCAAAGGCCAAACCGTTTGCGATGGAATAGGTGAACGGGATAGCCAAAGCCGTCAGCGCTGCAGGTGCCGCTTCCGTTACATCGTGCCACTCGATCTCGGTCAGCTCACGCATCATCAAGCAAGCAACGTAGATCAGGGCCGGTGCTGTCGCATAGGCTGGAACCGAACCAGCGAGCGGCGAAATAAACAAGGCAGCAAGGAACAGGAGTGCCACAACCAGAGCGGTCAGACCTGTGCGACCGCCAGCCTGAACACCCGATGCGCTTTCGACATAAGCCGTCGTGGAAGACGTACCTAGAAGCGAACCACCAAGAATCGCCGTGCTGTCGGCAAAAAGGGCGCGCCCAAGACGGTTTGGCTTCCCCGGTTCGATCAGGCCGCCGCGCTTTGCCACGCCAATCAGCGTGCCGGTAGCGTCAAAAACTTCGACCAGCACGAAAACCAGAATCACGTGCAGAATGCCGGTATGCAGAGCGCCCATCACATCAAGCTGAAGGAAGGTTGGAGCCAGGCTCGGAGGGGCCGAGAAAATGCCGCCGAATTGACTGATGCCAAGAGCAATCGATGCCACAGTGACGACAAGAATACCAATGAGGATCGCTCCGCGAACTTTCAGGGCATCCAATACAGCGATGATGAAGAAGCCGGCAATTGCCAGCAGCGGACCTGATTTTGTCAGATCCCCAAGACCGACCAGGGTTGCTTGATTGCCAACAACCACGCCAGCGCTTTTCAAACCGATCAGCGCGAGAAACATACCGATACCTGCGGCAATCGCGCTACGCAGAGAATGCGGAATACCTTCGACCAACCAGCGACGTATGCCTGTCACCGTCAAAATCAGGAAGATAATGCCGGAAATGAAAACGGCGCCGAGCGCCTGCTGCCAGGAAAAGCCCATCGCCCCGACAACGGTGAAAGCGAAGAAAGCATTGAGGCCCATGCCGGGCGCCATACCGATTGGCCAGTTTGCGACGAGCGCCATGATGATCGAGCCGAGGGCTGCCGCAAGGCAGGTGGCAACGAAAACGGCGTTTTTATCCATACCCGTGGTGGACAGAATGTCCGGGTTTACGAAGATGATATAAGACATCGTCAGGAAGGTCGTCACGCCGGCAATGATTTCCGTTCTCGCCGTAGTGCCGTGTTCCTGTAATTTGAACAGCTTTTCGAGCATCGTCCCTCCAAGGCAAGCGCCCGTCAATCAGTTCCTCAGTTCGCATGAAATTGCGACGCGCAACATGTTGCGCTTCGTAATATGCCGAACCGAGGCAACCTATGCGATTGCCATAATGTTAGTTGCCGCTGCAGATTTGCAGTCGGACATGTTCCCCATACTCCCATCGCGGACAAAAGCACAGTTCTGCCGTGTAAGTGCCAGTTTGTTGACATGATTTAGTGTGGACTGAGATTTCGCCGCGCGCCAGTCACTCATTTGTCGGGAAATATTTGAAACAGATTCAAAAAAGACAGCTCGCAGGAGCGGTTCTGATAGTTCTAACTGATTGTTTACAATGAACTTTGCAACAATATAGCCGTGCCATACATGCCAAGAGCGAAAACCGTATGCGCGACAAGATTGAGTAAACGTATGTTACGTGCATTCGGCAATTTGGATGCCGCCCAGCCGATTCCCAAGCCGGGCTGCAACAGGAACCACCCTGCCGCCACAGTGAGTACACCAAAAATCCAAACTGGCAGAAATATTGGATCGGAAAACCACTCGGCGCCACCATAAATGGCAAAGATGATGCCGTAAAGAATGCCAACCGCATAATGCCCGATCCAGCCAAGCACTACTTCATGCTTATAGGGTTCAGCATCGGAAATATCATCGTGGAAAATTTGCCCATGGCGAAGATGCCAGAACCAGCGGCCGACCAGCCCCCAATTCGGAAGCGTCTGTCCTGGCATTGTGGCTAGCAGAAGCGCCCACAAGTCCATTACGACCGTTGCGCCGATCCCGACCAGGATTCCACGCCAAATAATGTCCATGTTGATTGTTCCTCTGCATCACCGGGCGGTCAGATAAGCCTGAGACCGCCCGATGATGCAAGTGATAGATATGCGTGCACTCCTGCATTCCACGTAATACTTACTGGCAATGAACTTCGCACGATAAATAACATGTATCGGCAATAGACTCTGCTATGAAATAAGGGCGATGAAGATAGGCAAACCATCCGCAGCTACAACGGAAAGGCCGTATCTTCATCGCCTGCCCCCGCAAAAATAGACTGGCGGAAAATCAAAGGGACGACAATCGTGATCTGTCCCAAAATGGTACGGTTTACGTCTCATTTTCAGTGTAAGCTAGGTTTCACGCTGCTGTTCGCATGTTAAGCAAAATTTCGCAGGCGGGAGCTGAAATCCAAGATAAAAAAATGATTGTATTAGCTATACACAAAACAAAAGCGCCGGGACTGGAGACCGACGCTTTGTCACTTTATTCGATTTTTACTTACGGGGCGATCTTTCATGAGACACGCCATAAGTTATTACTTACCGAAAACGGCGCTCTGGATCTGCGAACGCGAAACACCGATATCGGCAAGAAGATGGTCGTCCATCGCACCGAGTTCACGGATAGCGCGGCGGCGAGATACGAACTGCTGTACTTTCTGACGAATGTTCATTTGCTTTCTCCTCGTTTGGATGATTGCTAAATAGGCGTTTGCCCAAATTTCCACCACGGATATGATTGCAAATGAGGCATGCGTTTTTGCTTGAGCTCAACACCTTGAAAAGGCCGAGTTTACTTCTCTCCCAAGCAATGGCTTGCTTATAGACTTAAATGCAGAATTTCAGAAATGTCTTTTGCCAATAGGCTCCTAATCGATTAAAGGAGCGAAAGGAACGAACTCCTCCCCCGTTTCTTTCGGACATCGTCATGCTTTATGGTATTTTTCTCGCGTTTGCATCCTATGCGGCATTCGCTGTCAGCGACGCCTGCGTCAAATTTCTTGATGGCACGCTCTCGCCATACGAAATCGCATTCTTCGGTGCAGTGCTGGGTCTACTGGCTATTCCTTTTACAAAGAAAGCTGACGATGCATGGATCGATATGTTTCGCACCACCAACGTCAAGATGTGGCTGTTGCGGACCGTAACCGCTGCCATGGGCACGATAGGGAGCGTTACGGCATTCACGCATCTCTCCATGGCAGAAGCCTTCGCGCTCATTTTCCTGCTCCCGGCCTATGTAACAATACTTTCAGTGGTGTTCTTGAAGGAGCAGGTTGGCTGGCGGCGATGGTCTGCAGTTCTAATCGGTTTTGTCGGCGTTCTGATTGTACTTCGCCCCGGATTCAGGGAGCTCTCAATCGGTCATCTCGGCGCGCTTGCCGCTGGCATGGGAGGTGCGATGAGCATCATCATCTTCCGGGTTATGGGCAAGCACGAAAAGCGCATATCGCTTTATACAAGCGGGCTAATCGGCCCTACTGTCATCTGCGGGGCCTTGATGACCCCGTCCTATGAAGCGCCAAATACCGAGCAATGGGTTTATCTCGCGGGCTACGGCCTGCTTGCAGCCCTTGCCAATATCCTCTTGATGCTTGCGGCCCAACGCGCTCCAGCGAGCGCCATTGCCTCTCCACAGTATAGCCAGATGATCTGGGCGATCCTTTTCGGATATTTTGTTTTCCACGATCATATAGACACGCCAATGCTGATCGGCATTGTTCTCATTACCATTTCCGGCCTCTTCACCTTCATCCGAGAGAGACAACGCGGCGTTGAGGGACCTCCGGCTGTTGTCACGTCGGAACCAACTCCGGCGCTTTTGGAAGACAAAGTAGAACAATCCTGAAAGCGAACAGGGACAAGTTGGCACTTGTCTCTAACGTTGCCTGCTCCTACGATGTAGGCAGCCTGTCCAGGATCGACGGAATAACACTTAAAACAGAAGTGCTTAGGACATTGACCTGATTCAATCATATCGAGACGCACCAAGCATTTTTCCGATAGCGATCTGTGTTTCGATGTGCTCTGACGCGGGCAGAAGCACGAGAAATATACTGTCAAAGGACTAGGGAAATGACCGATAAACGGGCGATGTGGACCTATTACAAGGGCGAATGGCGTGAAGGAGATGTTCGCATTCTTGGTGCAGCATCACAAGCGACTTGGCTTGGTTCGCTAGTATTTGACGGCGCGCGCTTGTTTGAAGGTGTTACACCGGATCTTGACCGTCACTCAGCACGTGCAAACGACTCAGCCTGTGCTCTGGGACTGGAACCAACACTCTCCGCCAACGATATCGAAGCTCTTGCGCGCGAGGGTCTGAAAAAATTCACGCCCGGAACAGATGTTTATATCCGTCCCATGTACTGGGCAGAAGAAGGTGACGCCAGCACAGTCGCTCCACTTGCATCATCCACGGATTTCGCACTCTGCCTTGAAGCGATCCCTATGGTTGAGCCGAAGGGTTTCACCATCACCACGACGTCGTTCCGTCGGCCATATCTGGAAGTCATGCCCGTCAATGCCAAGGCGGCTTGCCTCTATCCAAACAATGCGCGAATGCTGCGGGAAGCAAAGGCAAAGGGCTTTAACAATGCATTGGTGACTGACGTTGTTGGCAATGTTGCCGAAACAGCTACCTCGAACGTTTTCATGGTGCGTGGCGACGAAGTTTTCACGCCAGTTCCCAACGGCACATTCCTTAACGGCATCACGCGCCAGCGTGTCATCAATTTGCTGCGCGCAGCGGGCGTCACCGTTCACGAAACGACACTGAAGATCGAAGACTTCCGCCAGGCAGACGAAATCTTCTCCTCCGGCAATATGAGTAAAGTCGTGCCGATAATCGGTTTCGATGATCGCAAACTGGAATATGGGCCGCTAACCAAACGCGCTCGTGCTCTTTATTGGGAGTGGGCTCACGCCTGATATCCAAACACAACGTCTCCGGTCGTTGGACCGGAGAGGTTTGTTCCTTCTCCCACAATAGCTGACCCCATCATCACATGATCGAACATACGCCCCTTTTTCTCGCAATCGCAGTTATTGCGGCATTTCTTGTCGGGCTTTCGAAAGGTGGCTTGCCGTCGGTCGGTACACTTGCCGTTCCGTTGATGGCATTGGTCATATCACCAGTTACTGCTGCTGCGCTTTTGCTTCCGATCTATGTCATCAGCGACATGTTCGGCTTGTATCTTTATCGCCACCACTTTTCCGCACGTAATCTGGCGATACTGACCCCGGCGGCAATTCTCGGCGTAGGCATTGGGTGGATGTTCAGCGCGCATCTGTCTCCGACATTCATCGGAATGCTTGTCGGATTGGTCGGCATCCTTTTCTGTTTCAACGCGTGGTTCGGCGCACGCTATCGCAAGAAGGCGCGCAAGGCGGACGTCCCCGGCGGTGTCTTTTGGGGTGTGCTTACAGGCCTTACCAGTTTCGTCTCTCATTCCGGCGCACCACCGTTTCAGATGTATGTGCTCCCGCAGCACCTTCCAAAACTGGTTTTCGCTGGCACATCGACTATACTCTTTGCCATAGTCAACGCCGTAAAGCTTGTGCCCTACTGGCAATTGCAGCAATTTTCCAATCTCGATACATCCCTCGGCCTTTGGCTTGTTCCTGCTGCCGTCATTGGAACCTTTGTTGGCGCAAAGCTGACACGAATCATGCCTGACGGTCCATTTTTCCTGCTGGTGCAGCTGACATTGTTCGGACTTTCCATCAAGCTGATTGCCGACTGGATTGTGCCTTATTTCTTCGGTTGAATACATTCCGTCACCGCTTGCAACACTTCACCCCTTCGGTCACGATGCTTTCATCAAGCGCCTTTTGGGAGAGAGGAAGCGGGGATGGCCGATGCTGATGCGATAATCATTGGAGCAGGACTGGCGGGACTTGTCGCCGCTCACGAACTGGCTGCAGCCGGACGCAAAGTCATTCTCCTCGAACAGGAAGGTGAAAATTCCATCGGTGGACAAGCTTTCTGGTCTCTCGGTGGGCTCTTCATGGTCGACAGTCCCGAACAGCGTCGCCTTGGCATCAAAGACAATATCGATCTCGCGCGACAGGACTGGTTCGGATCGGCACAGTTTGACCGTCCCGAAGATCATTGGCCAAAACGCTGGGCGGAATCCTATCTGGAGTTTGCCGCCGGAGAAATGCGGCCCTGGCTTCATGGTCTCGGCATGCGTTGGTTTCCTGTTGTCGGATGGGCAGAGCGTGGCGGAGCAAAAGCAGATGGACATGGTAACTCAGTGCCGCGCTTTCATGTGACCTGGGGAACAGGACCTGCTGTCGTAGCACCGTTCGAACGGTCGCTCCGCGCAGCAATCAGCAAAGGACTCATAACCCTAAAATGCCGTCATAGGGTCAACAGCATCGCTACTACCGGCGGGCGCGTCAGTGGTGTCTATGGAGAGGTGCTGGCACCATCGACTGTCGAGCGTGGGCAATCTTCGTCACGCGATACCATTGGCGAATTTGCCTATTTTGCTGACTGCGTAATCGTCACGTCCGGCGGCATAGGCGGTGACCCGGACAAGGTTCGAAGGGCGTGGCCACGCGACAGACTCGGTATTCCTCCGAAAGAAATGATATTGGGCGTTCCGGCTCATGTCGACGGGCGCGGGATCGATATTGCCGTTGCTGCGGGCGGGCATGTCATCAATGCCGATCGCATGTGGCACTATACGGAAGGCGTGCGAAACTGGAACCCGATCTGGCCGAACCACGGCATTCGCATTCTGCCCGGACCGTCATCCATGTGGTTCGATGCCAGGGGTAATCGTCTTCCTGCCCCATATCTTCCAGGGTTCGATACGCTTGGCACGCTCAAGCACATTCTTTCGACCGGCCACGACTATTCCTGGTTTATTTTGACCGAGAAGATCATCCACAAGGAATTCTCTCTGTCAGGATCGGAGCAAAACCCCGACCTCACCAGCAAGGACTGGAAGCTATTGCTCAAAAGCCGTCTCGGCAAAGCACCGCCACCGCCGGTCAAGGCATTTCTGGATAATGGGGTAGATTTCATTACAGCGGGGAATCTGAACGAACTCGTTGCAAAAATGAATGGTTTGACGGGAGAAAAGCTTCTTAGACCTGATCATATCCGCGATCAAATCGAAGCGCGGGATCGCGAAATAACGAACCGCTATTCCAAGGATGCGCAGGTGATAGCAATTCACAATGCCCGCGCCTATATCGGAGACCGTCTCACGCGCGCGGTGCCACTGCATTCTCTGCTCGACCCAACCAATGGTCCGCTTATTGCTGTCAAACTTCATATTTTGACGCGCAAGACGCTTGGTGGCTTGCATACCGATATGGATGCCCAGGTACTTAATGCGGCTGGCGAAAAAGTGCCTGGATTATATGCAGCAGGCGAGGCTGCGGGATTTGGCGGCGGCGGTTATCATGGTTACAACGCGCTTGAAGGAACATTTCTCGGTGGCTGCATCTTTTCCGGGCGGACAGCCGGACGTGCAGCAGCAGCCACAATATGACTCCCATTCCTGAAAAATATGAGACGCAACATCGGCCTTCAGCGGCCTCATTCCATATATGATTTTTTTATTTTTTGGTGTCGCGCCTACTCTCGAAACCCTATGCGGTGCGGCAACATAATGCCCCTGTAAGAAACAGGGAGTCCCTAAGGGGCAGTTCAGGCATGACAATGGATTTCGCCGTCCTTGCAATTGGGATTGGCTTTTTCGCACTGATATTCGGCTATTTGCGCATCTGCGAACGGCTTTGAGGCATCGCCATGATGATTGAATACATCGCTGGCGCTCTGGTTGCAGCCTTCATAGCCGCTTATCTCCTTTACGCGCTCATACGACCGGAGCGGTTCTAGGCCAATCTGCGGCCAAGCCCGCGTACCCGGCAGCCTTTCAGGCCTCGGAAAAGACCATGACACTCAATGGATGGATTCAGATCCTCGTTTTTTGCGGGATCATCATTTTGCTCGTCAAACCGCTCGGCGGTTACATGACGCGTGTTTTCAGCGGTGAACGGACCTTCCTTTCACCTGTCCTCGTTCCAGTCGAGCGAGGGCTTTATCGCCTCGCAGGCACAAGCGAACGAGAAGAACAGCATTGGATGACCTACACTGTCTCCCTCTTGCTATTCAATTTGGCCGGCTTTCTGCTGCTTTATATACTGCAACGGTTTCAGGGCTCCCTGCCCTTCAATCCGATGGGTATGAGCAACGTTCCGGCAGATCTCGCCTTCAACACCACTGCCAGTTTTGTGACTAACACCAACTGGCAGAACTACGGTGGCGAAAGCACGATGTCCTACCTGACACAAATGGCAGGGCTGACGGTGCAGAACTTCGTTTCAGCCGCTACTGGCGTTGCCATCGCCATAGCGCTCATTCGCGCGTTCTCGCGCAAATCCATGAAAACACTCGGAAGTTTCTGGGTCGATCTTACGCGCTGCACGCTCTACGTCCTTTTGCCCTTGTGCATCGTTCTCACACTAGCTTTCGTCAGCCTCGGCGTACCGCAAACGATTGGGGCTTATGCTGAAGCAACGACGCTGGAAGGCGCAAGACAGGTGATCGCACTTGGCCCGGTTGCCTCGCAGCTTGCCATCAAGATGCTCGGCACCAATGGCGGCGGCTTCTTCAATGCCAACTCCGCGCATCCTTTTGAAAACCCGGATGCCATCTCCAACATGATCCAGATGGTTGCGATTTTCGCAATCGGCGCTTCGCTTACCAACGTCTTCGGGCGAATGGTCGGCAACGAACGCCAGGGTTGGGCGATTTTTGCTGCCATGGGCATATTGTTCGTCGCAGGCGTTGCTATCTGCTACTGGGCGGAAACGGCAGGCAATCCCCTCATCCATGCTCTCGGCATTGATGGCGGTAATATGGAAGGCAAGGAAACACGCTTCGGCATTGCGATGTCCGCACTTTTCGCCGTCGTCACAACCGCCGCATCATGCGGTGCGGTGATCGCCATGCATGACAGCATGACAGCACTGGGCGGAATGATCCCCATGATCAATATGATGCTGGGAGAGATTATCATCGGCGGTGTAGGCGCAGGCTTCTACGGTATCGTCCTGTTCGTCGTCGTTGCCATTTTCGTGGCCGGGCTGATGGTTGGACGTACTCCGGAATATCTCGGCAAGAAGATCGAGGCGAAGGAAGTAAAAATGGCGATGCTCGCCGTGCTCTGCCTTCCACTGTCAATCCTGGGTTTTACGGCCATCGCTTCGGTTCTTCCGACAGGTCTGGCCTCCATCGCCAATCCCGGACCGCATGGTTTCTCGGAAATCCTCTACGCCTATACTTCAGGCACAGCGAACAACGGTTCGGCCTTTGGCGGCCTCTCCGGCAACACGCCCTGGTACAATATCACCATAGGTCTCGCCATGCTGATTGGCCGATTTCTGGTGATCGTTCCTGCAATGGCAATAGCCGGTTCACTTGTCGCCAAGAAAGCAGCTCCCCAATCTGCAGGCACCTTCCCTACAACCGGCCCGCTTTTCGTAGGCTTGCTGATCGGCGTCATCCTTGTGGTTGGAGGTTTGATCTTCTTCCCAGCGCTGGCACTCGGTCCCATTGCCGAACACCTCTCTATGGTGAAGGGGCAGATGTTTTGATGCTGAAACCCTCAAGCTGCATTCTCTCGATCCTTCTGGCAACGACCGTCCTTCTTCTCGCGGTTCAGCTTGCCGGATTGATCTGAGCTTTCCGAACGGAAACGTAATTTTACTGGAGCCTCTGTTATGAGCCAGTCCAAATCCGCGAGCATTCTCGATGCCCGCATCCTTTTACCCGCCATCGGCGATGCCTTTCGCAAGCTCAACCCAAGAAGCCTTGCACGCAACCCGGTAATGTTTGTGGTTGCCGTCGTTTCGCTACTCACGACATTACTGCTTCTGAAAGACGTGGCCACCGCCAATCCAAATGTCGGCTTCTCATTCCAAATCGTATTGTGGCTGTGGTTCACAGTCCTGTTTGCCAATTTTGCCGAGGCCGTCGCAGAAGGCCGCGGCAAAGCACAGGCGGATTCGTTGCGCCGGACGCGAACGGAAACGCAAGCCAAACTTATGGACAATCCCGAAGGCCCAAGCTGGAAAAGCGTGCCGGGAACGAGCTTGAAAGTTGGCGATATCGTTCTAGTAGAAGCGAATGACATTATTCCCTCAGATGGAGAAGTCATCGAAGGTGTGGCATCCGTCAACGAAGCTGCCATCACTGGCGAATCCGCGCCGGTCATCCGAGAATCCGGTGGCGACCGCTCTGCCGTTACAGGCGGAACACAGGTCCTGTCCGATTGGATCAAGGTTCGTATCACAGCCGCGCAAGGTTCGACCTTCATCGACAAGATGATCAGTCTCGTGGAAGGCGCCGAACGCCAGAAAACGCCAAATGAGATCGCGCTCAATATTCTGCTTGCAGGCATGACGCTGATCTTCGTTCTCGCCGTTGTTACGATCCCGAGCTTTGCGACTTATGCAGGCGGCTATATCTCTGTCACGGTACTGGTCGCACTTTTCGTCACCCTGATCCCGACCACAATCGGCGCCTTGCTTTCTGCTATTGGCATTGCAGGCATGGACCGCCTCGTACGCTTCAATGTGCTTGCCATGTCCGGGCGTGCAGTGGAAGCAGCAGGTGACGTCGACACCCTTCTCCTCGACAAGACCGGAACGATCACTCTTGGCAATCGTCAGGCAACTGCTTTTGTGCCGGTCAATGGCGTAACCGAGCAAGAACTTGCCGATGCAGCGCAACTGGCCTCTCTTGCCGATGAAACACCGGAAGGTCGTTCCATCGTCGTTCTCGCCAAGGAAAAATACGGGTTGCGCGGGCGCGATATGCAGGGGCTTCACGCGCATTTCGTACCATTCACAGCACAGAGCCGCATGAGCGGGGTCGACATTGAAGGGTCCGTCATTCGCAAGGGCGCTGTGGATGCTGTGCTCGCCTATGTAGGACAGAGCAGCCTCGCGGATGAAAGAACACTCTCGGAACTGCAATCCATCGCTGACACAATCGCCAAGGCTGGCGGCACACCGCTTGCTGTCGCTAAAGACGGCCATCTTCTCGGCGTTGTGCATCTGAAGGACATCGTCAAAGGCGGTATCCGCGAACGTTTTGCAGAGTTGCGTCGCATGGGGATCCGCACGGTCATGATCACCGGTGATAACCCAATGACTGCGGCAGCCATAGCTGCTGAAGCCGGCGTGGACGACTTTCTTGCGCAGGCAACACCAGAAAACAAGTTGTCGCTGATCCGCGAGGAACAGGCCAAGGGCAAACTTGTTGCAATGTGCGGCGACGGCACCAATGATGCCCCTGCTCTTGCACAGGCTGATGTCGGCGTGGCCATGAATACCGGTACGGTTGCCGCACGCGAAGCCGGAAATATGGTCGATCTCGACAGCGATCCCACCAAGCTCATCGAAATCGTTGAAATCGGCAAGCAATTGCTGATGACGCGAGGAGCGTTGACGACCTTCTCCATCGCCAACGATATCGCAAAGTATTTTGCAATTATTCCGGCGATGTTTCTGGCCTTCTATCCCCAGCTTGGGGCGCTCAATATCATGGGTCTGGCTACGCCACAGAGCGCCATTCTGTCAGCCATAATCTTCAACGCTTTGATCATTGTGGCTCTGATCCCACTTTCGTTGAAAGGCGTAACCTACAAGCCGGTCGGCGCAGGTGCGCTCCTCTCGCGCAATCTCCTGATCTACGGCCTCGGCGGCGTCATCGTTCCGTTCATCGGCATAAAGGCCATCGATATGGCCATTACTGCCCTTGGCCTCGCATAAGGATTAGCGAAAATGCTGAAACAACTTCGTCCAGCGCTCGTCATGATCGTTTCCCTTACCGTCATAACCGGTTTGCTCTATCCGCTTGGTATGACGGGTATCGCACAGGCGATCTTTCCTGCCAATGCCAATGGCAGCCTGATCCAAAAGGACGGTACAATCATTGGCTCCGAATTGATCGGACAAGGTTTTACCGGCGATCGCTACTTTCACGGTCGACCATCTGCCGCAGGACAGAACGGTTATGATGCCGCGAGTTCCGGCGGTTCCAATCTCGGCCCAACTAATCCAAAACTGATTGAGCGGGTTAAAGCCGACGCCGCTCCTCTGGCAGAAGGCGAAGGCGCTGCGCCACTGCCGATTGACCTGGTGACAACATCCGCAAGCGGTCTCGATCCGCATATTTCACCGCAAGCAGCTTTTTATCAGGTGCCTCGTGTTGCGAAAGCGCGCGGGATTGATGAAGCCGCACTGCGTGGAATCGTCAAGAAACAGGTTGAAGCCCGTGAACTCGGTTTCCTCGGTGAACCGGTGGTCAATGTTTTAAAGCTGAACCTTGTTCTGGACAGGACCAGCACCAAGTAGAATAACTGGCGGCGGCATGATTTGTCGCCCCTTCCCTCCAGGAGCTTTATTTGACATCGGATCCGCTTCGCTTCGGCGAGAACAGACCCTCACCCGATGCTCTACTCGAACAAGCGGAACGCGAGACGCGTGGCCGCCTGAAGATATTTCTCGGTGCTGCGCCGGGCGTCGGCAAGACCTATGAAATGCTGATGTCGGGCCGCGCGCGCAAAGCCGACGAAATAGATGTCGTCATCGGCGTTGTGGAAACACATGGGCGAGCGGAAACCGAAGCCCTGACTGAGGGGCTCGAAATCGTGCCTCGTGCGCAAGTCTCCTACCGTGGTCATCAACTTGATGAAATGGATATCGATGCGGTGCTGGCCCGCAGACCACAACTGGTTCTTGTGGACGAACTGGCGCACACAAACGCATCGGGCAGCAGGCATCCTAAGCGTTATCAGGATGTCGAGGAAATTCTGGCCCATGGAATTGATGTTTATACGACGCTCAATATCCAGCACGTCGAAAGCCTAAACGACGTCGTGGCGCAAATCACCCGCATCCGGGTACGCGAAACAGTGCCCGACAGTATCATCGACCGTGCCGACGACATCGAATTGATCGATCTCACGCCGAATGATCTCATCAAGCGCCTCAATGAAGGCAAGATTTATCTCCCGAAAACTGCAAAACGGGCAATCCGCAATTATTTTTCTCCGGGAAATCTGACAGCACTACGAGAACTGGCGCTCCGTCGTACCGCCCAGCGTGTGGACGAGCAACTTCTCAGCCATATGCGAGCCCATGCTATCGAAGGGCCGTGGGCCGCTGGCGACCGCATTTTGGTTGCCATCGACGAGCGTCCCCGTAGTGTATCGCTGGTTCGTTACGCGCGTCGGCTTGCAGATCGTCTTCGCGCACCTTGGGCGGCCATTCATATCGAAACCGCACGTTCCGCTGGGCTTACTGAAGAAGCTAAGGACAGGCTCGCGACAGCACTAAGGCTCGCCGAACAGCTTGGCGGGGAAACAATCATCATTCCGGGCCAGTCCGTCGCTGAAGATATTGTTCGCTACGCTTCAGCCCACAACTTCACTCAGATCGTCGCCGGAAAATCCATAAAGTCGCGCTGGCGTGAGATGATCGACGGCTCCATTGCGCGCGAGCTCGTCCGGCTTTCCGGTGCCATCGATATTCATATTACGGCAGGTGCCGAGCACGAATACGGAGGAACCAGCCGCAAGGTCAGCACAGCCAGGCAGAAGGCAACGCTCGATATCCGACCGTATCTGATCGGTATTGCCATGACGGGCATAGCACTTATCGCTGGGTTGCTGCTCGACCAGTTTTTGGACGTGCGCAGCATAGCTCTTGTATTTGTTGTCGGCGTCCTTGGTGTTGCAGTTACCCTCGGCCTCTGGCCAGCACTTTTTTCATCGGTGCTTAGCGCCTTTGCCTATAATTTCTTCTTTCTTTCACCACTCTACACATTGTCTATCGCCGATCCCGAAAGCGTCGTAGCACTAATTTTCTTTCTGTTTGTGAGTTTCATTGCCAGCAATCTGGCAAGCCGAGTACAGCGCCAAGCCGCAGCCGCGCGCCAGCGTGCACGCATGACGGAAGACCTGTATCTTTTCAGCAAAAAGCTGGCCGGGACAGGCTCACTTGACGACGTGCTTTGGGCAACCGCATTCCAGATCGCGTCGATGCTCAGGGTCCGCGTCGTGATCCTTCTTCCTGAAGGAAACACAATTGCAGTCAGGGGCGGTTATCCTCCGGATGACACGCTTGATGATGCGGATATCGCTGCCGCACACTGGACATGGGAACACGATCTCCCGGCCGGACGTGGTGCCAATACGCTGCCGGGTGCCAAGCGGCTCTATCTGCCTCTCAAAACAGCACGAACATCCGTGGGCGTGATCGGCCTCGACAATGACCGCATGGGGCCCATCCTCACGCCAGAACAACAACGCCTCTTAGAAGCCTTGGCCGATCAGGCCGCAATTGCTATCGAACGCGTTCAGCTTGTTGGTGATGTGGAGCGAGCCAAGCTGGCAGCGGAAGCCGACAAGCTGCGTTCAGCTCTCCTTACTTCAATCTCCCACGATCTGAAGACCCCGCTTGCCGCAATTCTTGGTGCCGCTACAACCTTGCGTGATTATTCCAGCTCATTGCCAGATGCCGATCGGTCCGATCTGGTCGCAACCGTGGTGGACCAATCGGAGCGCTTAAACCGTTTCATCGCAAACCTCCTCGATATGACGCGGATCGAAGCGGGTACGATGAAGCCCAATCTGTCACTTTACTATGTTGGCGACCTCATTGGGGCTGCACTCAATCGTGCGGCCAAAATATTGGCCCATCATCAGGTCAATATTTCTGTCCCAGCTGATTTGCCCATGGTTCAGCTTGATGCCGTTCTGTTCGAGCAGGTCCTGTTCAATTTGTTCGACAATGCAGCGAAATACGCCCCTGAAAACACACCGGTTACGATTAAGGCCCATGCTGGACCGTCTCGTATGACACTCGAAATCAGCGATTGGGGGCCTGGTATTCCCCCGAATGATCTGGAACGTGTGTTCGATACATTCTATCGTGTTCGTAAAGGTGACCATGTGCAGGCCGGAACCGGACTGGGGCTTTCCATCGCTCGTGGTTTCATCGAAGCAATGGGAGGTTCTATTCGGGCAAGCAATCGGCATGAAGGCGCTGGTGCCATTTTTACAATCACATTGCCCGTCCCGGCTGATGAAATTGACAGAAGCTCATGAACGATCCGAAATTGAAAATTCTTGTTGTCGACGATGAACCGGCCATCCGGAAGTTACTGCGGGTTGGACTGACGACCGAAGGCTATACCGTTGTCGAGGCGGTGAACGGCGGCGAAGCTGACGCGCACATTCCAACGGAAAAGCCCGATATCGTGCTACTCGATCTGGGGCTTCCCGATACTGACGGGCACGCTTTGCTGCAACGCTGGAGAGAGAACGGCGTGACCTTGCCCATTCTCATCCTCTCAAGCCGCACCGACGAAGCGGGGATCGTCCGTGCACTTGAAGAAGGGGCTGATGATTACGTCCCGAAACCCTTCGGTATGAAAGAACTTGCCGCGCGTTTACGGGTCGCATTACGCCACAGACTGCAACAGCAGGGAGAAAAGCCGCTTTTCCAGAGCGGCGGCCTTACGGTCGATCTTGTTCGCCGCATTGTGAAACTCAACGGCGACGAAGTTAAATTGTCACCGAAGGAATATGACATTCTGCGCCTTCTCGTACAGCATTCTGGAAAAGTGCTGACACATGATTATATTCTAAATCAGGTTTGGGGACCCGCAGCTGACGTTCAATATCTTCGCATCTATGTCCGCCAGCTACGACAGAAGATTGAAAAATCCCCGGATCAGCCGCATTATATTCTAACCGAAACAGGCGTCGGCTACAGGCTGCGCGAAGCTGATCCAGCTCCCTGAGAAAGCCGGAACCAAGCCTTTGCGAAAGCGTTGTTTGCCAAATAACCAAGGTGAAGGAGGCAAGCGTGGTCGAGCTGGTTAACAATATCGAGAATCTGGAATTTATCATTGCGAAAGCTCGAGAATATGATGTTCAGGTTCCCGCAACCGATGAAGAATCCGGTTCTAACGCCAGCGACGACAATGAAGTTGATATTCTCGATGCCTCTCTAGCAAACCCAACTCGCAAAGAACTTTTTGCGGCTATCCGCTCCCTGAATATCGATGAGCGGCAGGAATTGCTTGCGCTTATGTGGGTAGGTCGCGGCGACTTCAGCGCCGATGAATGGGACGAAGCCCTCTCAACCGCCGCCGATCGCGACAATGGCCGCGAAGCCAAGTATCTCATCGGCACACCACTTCTGGGAGATTATCTGGAGGAAGGATTGGTCGCGCTCGGCTTCAATGTCGAAGCCTACGATAATGAATAAGAAAAATTGATGTTTCCATGCACCCTTCTGTTTTGACGCCGCCATATCGGCGCATTAGTGTCGAGTTCAAATCGGGTTGGCATATACTGACCCTGAACATTAAGTGCGACGGAGGACGGCACGATGCTTCAGAAAAACCTCGACCAGAAAACCGACTTCTATATTGATGGAGCGTGGCGCGCTCCAATAGACGCCAGGACCATTGAGGTCATCAATCCCGCCAACGAAAAGCCTTATGCCGTCATTTCTGCGGGTTCTTCAAAGGACATTGATCTCGCGGTCGCAGCCGCACGCAAGGCTTTTCCGTCCTGGAGCGAAACGCCAGCTGAAGAACGCATCGGCTATATCCGGCGGTTAGTGGAAATTTACGAAACCCGTCTGGAGGAAATGGCCAAGGCAATTTCACTCGAAATGGGTGCACCAATCACACTTGCACGTGAATCGCAGGCTGCTGCGGGCCTCTCTCATACCAAGGCTTTCATCGCGGCCTTCGAAAACTTCGAGTTCGAAGAGATCCTTTCTCCGAAACACCCCAACCAGATGGTCGTGCGCGAACCGATCGGTGTTTGTGGCCTTATTACGCCATGGAATTGGCCAATGAACCAGATCGCGCTGAAAGTTATTCCTGCGCTCGCTGTTGGCTGCACCGTCATCCTGAAGCCGTCCGAAATCGCGCCGATGTCGGCTATGCTGTTTGCTGAATTTGTGGATCAGGCAGGCTTCCCGAAAGGTGTTTTCAATCTCGTCAATGGGGAAGGCACCGTTGTTGGAGAAGCGTTGTCGCAACACCCAGACGTCGACATGATGTCCTTCACCGGCTCGACCCGCGCGGGGACGGCAGTTTCGCGGGCCGCAGCAGCAACGGTAAAGCGCGTTTCGCTGGAACTTGGCGGCAAGTCACCGAACATCGTTTTTGCGGATACCGATCTGGAAAAGACCATGGCACGTAGCCTTGCGCATTGCTTTGAGAATACCGGACAGTCCTGTAATGCGCCAACGCGCATGCTGGTGGAGCGCTCCGTTTACGACAAGGCCGTGGAAATCGCCAAGAAGGTGACCGCAGACACCAAGGTCGGCGACCCAGCCACGGAAGGCGATCACATTGGCCCGCTTTCTTCCTCGATCCAGTTCGAGAAAGTTCAACAGCTGATCCAGAAGGGCATTGATGAAGGTGCACGGCTTGTGGCAGGTGGTACAGGGCGCCCAGACGGGTTCACCGAAGGTGACTTCGTCAAACCAACCGTCTTTGCCGATGTGAACAATGACATGACGATTGCTCGCGAAGAAATCTTCGGGCCGGTGCTTGCAATGATCCCTTTCGATACGGAAGAAGAAGCCATTGCCATTGCCAACGACACGCCATATGGACTTGCAGCCTATATTCAGACTGGTAGTCCAGAACGCGCAAAACGCGTGGCCCGCAAATTGCGTGCAGGTATGGTGCAGATCAACGGCACATCGCGTGCACCGGGCAGCCCGTTTGGAGGATACAAGCAATCGGGTAATGGTCGCGAAGGCGGGAAATGGGGTCTGGAAGATTTCATGGAAGTAAAGCTTATCAGCGGCTAACCAATAAGATGACAATAAAAAAGCGCCGTTTAGCGGCGCTTTTTAGTCTTTTACTCGAAGTTAATTTTTCCCGATAACTCGAATGCGCTGATCGCCGCCAATATCTATGAACTGCGTCGGTGGCGGCACTTCATGAACGTCGTGCGTACCGAAGCTTTCGGGGTAAAACGCATAACCGTCTGGTGCACGAGGCGGGTTGGTGTCGTCGATTAGACGACCGCCCGCCAATTCCGTCATCGGATCGGGGATGGCTGAAATCAGTCGCCGTGTATAAGGATGCGTCGGATTTGAGAAAATCCGGTCCCACGGACCGCTTTCGACAATCTGGCCAAAATACATCACGGCTACACGATCACTCATGTGCTCAACGACGCTCAAATCATGGCTGATCATGATGTAGGAAAGGCCAAGTCGCTCTTTCAACTCCAGCAGCAGATTGATGATTTGTGCTCGGATTGAAACATCAAGCGCCGAAACCGGTTCATCAAGAACGATAACTTTCGGGTTAAGTAACAGTGCTCTCGCAATCCCGATACGCTGACGTTGGCCGCCGGAAAACTCGTGCGGAAAACGCTTTGCCTGCTCGGGCTTCAAACCGACGAGACACAAAATTTCTTCAATACGTCCATCAACCTCGCTGCGCGATGTCACGCCGTGAAGTCGCAAAGGCGCGGCCAGCGACGTGTAGACTGTCTGCCGCGGGTTCAGTGAAGCGAATGGGTCCTGAAAGACCATTTGCGCCATCTTGGCCCGTTCCAACCGGGATGGTTCGTTCTTTCCGGTGATCGGACGTCCTTCGAAATAGATCTGCCCACTGGTCGGCTTCTGCAAACCGACGATGGACAGTGCAAGTGTAGACTTACCGCAACCAGATTCTCCCACAATCGAAAGGCACTCACCCTTGTTAAGAGTCAGGCTGAGATTGTTAACGGCGCGCAACAATTGCTTGGAAGGACTGAAAATGCCACCGCTCACAGGGAAGTAAACACAGACATCGTCAATACGGACCAATGGTTCTACCAGTTTGGTTGAATGCATATCATTCATGATGGAAACACCTCACCACACCGGCATCCTCAAGTGGCGTCCAGCCCGGCTTTTGCGCACGACAAACATCGGTCGCGCGCGTGCAACGCGGCTCGAATCTGCAGCCTTTTGGAAAAGCGGAAATCGACGGCACAACACCTTCGATTTCCTGTAACCGCAACTGCCCCTCCTTCTGACGCGAACCGAGGTGCGGGAGAGAAGCCAGAAGACCATGCGCATAAGGGTGCGCCGGATGGTGGAACAGACCTGCTGTTATGCGTTCTTCGACCAGATGTCCTGCGTACATGACACCCACGCGACGGCACATTTTCGCAATGACTCCCAGATCGTGACTGATCATCAGAACGGAAGTCCCTCGCGCTGTGCAAAGTTCTTGCATCAGACGCAAAATTTCCGCCTGAACCGTCACATCGAGTGCGGTCGTGGGTTCATCAGCGATCAGCAGATCAGGGTTGCATGCAAGTGCAATAGCAATCATCACGCGCTGACGCATACCACCCGACATCTGATGCGGATAGTTCTTCACACGTTGCTCTGGCGCAGGAACTTGAACACTCGCAAGCGCTTCGACCGCCTTGCGCTCAGCCTCGTGCCAAGTGGCACCTTGATGCAGCACGAACATTTCCGCAATCTGCCGACCTACTGGCGACAACGGATTGAGAGCAGTCATCGGCTCCTGAAAGATCATCGCTATACGATTGCCACGCAGCTTGCGCATTTCGCGCGACGAAATGGATCGCAGGTCTTGCCCTTTAAAGCGGATCGCTCCTCCGGTTATCGACAGCGGCTTGCGCAAAAGCCCGATCATCGACAGCGCGGTGATGCTTTTTCCACAACCGGACTCTCCGACCAGACCGAATGTCTCGCCAGCTCCAATAGTGAACGATACATCCTCGACCACATTATGTTTGCTCGAACCGGAGACGATATCGATCCGAAGGTTTTCTACCTCAAGAAGTGCTTGTTCGCTCATACCTTGCGGGTCCTCATATGCGGGTCGAGCCAGTCGCGAAGACCGTCACCGAACAGGTTGAGCCCAAGTACAGTGAAGAAGATGGCCAGACCGGGAAACACTGCAGCCCAAGGCGCATTAACGATCAACTCGCGCGCATCAGTGAGCATATTGCCCCAGCTTGGATCAGGTGGACTGATCCCGAGTCCGAGATAGGAAAGTGCTGCCTCCGCAAGAATTGCATCGCCCATTCCGAGCGTGCCTATCACAAGAATAGGCCCGATCATGTTTGGCACGATCTGCGTGATCATGATGCGGACATCGCTATAACCGAGCATCTTGGCCGCCTGAATATAGCCCTGCTTTTTGAGCGACAGTGTAGAACTCCGCGCAATGCGGCAAGTCCAGGACCAGTTCGTCAGACCAAGTGCGAGCAGCAGGCTCGGCAAGCCAGGGCCAAGGACAGCCATGATTGCCAGCGCAAAGATCAGCGACGGAATTGCCAGCATCAGATTGGTGAGGCCATTGACGAAATCGTCCCACCATCCGCCGAAATAACCGGCCGAAATGCCAAAACACAGACCGATAACAGTGTTGATGCATTGCGAGACGACACCAACAGTCAAAGATACTTGCGCACCATAGAGGATGCGCGAATAAACATCGCGGCCTTGTGCATCCGTGCCGAACCAGAACTGTGCATCAGGCGGAAGTTCGGCATTCATCAGGTCGGCATCAAGAACCGGATTATAGTGTGCCAGCAATGGCGCAAAGACAGCCGCTGCCACAATGACAATACACACGAACCCGCCGAATGCGAGATTGAAACGCAGCTTCATGGGCTTACTCGTGGCTTATGCGCGGGTCGATAACCGCGTAGAGAATGTCAACAATCGTATTGATGACCAGAAACCACAATACGATTACGAGAATTGCCCCCTGCACGACGGGAATGTCGCGCAAAGAAACGCTATCGATCAGCAAGGAGCCAAGACCCGGCCACGAGAATAGCTTCTCCACCACCACGGCCTGCCCCATCATCGATCCGAACTGTAGGCCGATGGTCGTGATAATCAGCACCAGCGCATTGCGCATGACGTGCCATTTCACCAATCGAAAGCTGCTCATACCTTTCGAGCGGGCAGTACGGATGAAGTCAGCGCCCATCACTTCCAGCACGGCTGCGCGCGTTGTCCTTGCAAGTAATGCCAGAGGCGCAACACCCAAGGTCAGCGCTGGGAGGATAATGTTTCGGATACCACCATCACCATAGCCAAAGCTCGGCAACCATCCAAGTGTCAGTGCAAATAGATACATGGCCAGCAGTCCCAGCCAAAATTGCGGCAGCGAAAGGCCCGAGACCGCTCCAATCATGGTCACGCTATCGAGAATGCTTCCAGGTTTCAGTGCGGCGAGAAATCCGAGCGGTACGCCTATCAGGATTGCAAACCCCATGGCCGCAAAAGCAAGCTTCAGCGTGGGCCACATGCGCTCCTGAATAAGCGAGACAACCGGCTGCCTTGATCGATAGGACGTACCGAGATCAAACTGCGCCAGTTGAATCAGATAATTGCCAAAACGCACATGGACTGGCTTGTCGAGGCCGAATTCCTGGGTGATCTTTTCAACCATTTTGGGGTCGTTCATGCCCTTGCCATTGGCAATTAGGCCAGAAGCGATGCTGCCCGGAACAACACTGAAAATGACGAAGATCAACAATGACACAGCGACAACCGTCGGTATCATCTGCAGGACGCGCCGAAGAATAAAGTAGAGCACATGGTCCTCCTTTCGGATCAGCGCAAAAGACGCTGGAGCAAAGGGGATCAATGGCCCGCCCGATGACGAGCGGGCCGATCCAGATCAGCCGGAACTAGCGACCGGACGGAACCGTGTCATCAACCCACAGCTTTTCATAGGACTGAACTGCGAGCTCTGCCGAGTTCGGCTGCAGACCATGCAACCATGGCTGATGTGCCATGACCGCCTTGTTGTAGTTGAAGAACCACACCGGCGCTTCTTCCTGCAACAGATTGTTGGCCTTCTTCAGAAGTTCGTTCTTCTCTTCTTCGGTTTTCGCCACCTTTGCCTCATCGACAATCTTGTCGAATTCCGGGTTGGAGAATTTCTGGTAGTTACACGCAGATTGTGGGGTCGTGGAATAGAAGCACTGCATGGCAGTTAGTGCATCCGGACCGCTTTCGAGCGACCACATATAGGCCTGGAAATTACCAGCCGGAACCACATCCGCAAGTACCGACGCTTCGACTGGCTTTGCCTTCACCTTGATACCGACTTTGGCGAGCATTGGAATGATCGCCTGAACAATGGTCAAGCCCCAGCTCTCGTTCTGCGTTGCCGTCAGCTCAAACTCGAAGCCGTCAGGATACCCAGCCTCAGCAAGCAAAGCTTTTGCTTTTTCAGGATCATACGGATAAGGTTTCGCATCCTTGTCGAAGGCTGGCGATGAGTTCGGAAGCCAACCAACAGCACGATAAGCCTTATCTTTGACAAGGCGCTTGATGATGAGATCGCTATCGATGGCGTAGTTGATTGCCTGACGAACACGCTTGTCCTGGAACGGCTTAAAATCCGGATTAAAGCCGACAGCACGCGTATATACCTCAGCCACCTCGACCATATTCTTCGCCAGTTCGGGATCGGCAAGATAGGCGGTATATTGTGCCGGCCCGAGCACTGCTACGTCGATTTCCTTGTTGCGGAACGCAACGTCGCGGGCGGCCGCGTCACCCATGATCATGATGTTGATCTTGTCGGCGTAGGGCTTGCCCTTTTCGTAGTACTTATCCCACTTCTCGACTGTCAGGCGGGAGCCAGGAACATATTCCGCAAACTTATATGGCCCGAGACCAATCGGGTGACGCTGGAACTCCTCGCTATCGCCCTCACCCGCCGGGTAAATGGCGGTATTGTTGCGCATAAACTGGAAGCCCGGATCGATTGGCTGCTTCAGCGTGATTTCGAGCGTATGGTCATCAATCTTCTTCAGACCGGAAATTTCCTTGGCCTTGCCCTGCGTATATTCTTCAGCCCCTTTGATCTCAGCAATGTAACGTGCCGGTGGGAACGCCTTTTTCGGGTCCATTATCCGGGTGTAACTCCAGATGATGTCATCGGCTGTCAAAGGCTTGCCGTTGTGGAAAAATGCATCCTGACGAAGCTTGTAGGTATAGACGAGCCTGTCGTCGGACACCGTCACATCAGTTGCAAGACCGAGCACCGGCTTGTTGAGATCGGCATCCCAATCATAGAGCGTGCGGTGAATAGCCTTGGCGTAGAACTCGTCCTGCGTGGCAGGCGAAGCCTGAATGTCGAGCGTCGAGAAGCTGTCGCCGTAAGGTGCGACAAAATTGATGACTCCTCCCGAACGCGGCTCGTCCGCAGCATAAGCTGCCGTTCCGGCCAACAGAACTGCAGACAGCGCCGCCAGCAATGCAAATTTTCTCATATTGTTCCCCTTCAAGTATCATTCTTTCGATTCAGATGAACCGTTCGTTCGGGCAGTTCTGCCGAAACTTCGCTGCCCGAAATTGCCCCGAAGCGTTTAGCTTCAATTCTTTTTATCGCCCCCGGAAACCGGGAACATGTATTTCATGACCGTTCGAATACGACCTCACCGTCACGCACGGTAAGAACACAATGCGTGTCGTTGAGAATCTCTTCCGGCTTCGCGGTGAGCATATTGCGTGAAAAGACCGCAATATCAGCAACCTGTCCAGGTACAAGCTTACCCTTCACATTCTCCAGTTTCTGAGAGAAGGCACCAAACTCAGTGTAGACCTGCAGGGCCTCTTCAATGGTCACGCATTCGCGAGCATCCATCACTGTTCCCTTGCCCGTTTCGCGCGTCAGCATTGAATAGATGTTCGGGTAGGGATTCGGATGACAAACCGGTGAATCACTGCCAGTCGCAGGCTTGAAGCCCAGATCTTTCCAGGTTTTCAGCGGGTAGCTTGAAATTGCGCGCTCTTCGCCGAGAACAGAAATGTAGGCATCACCAAAGTCGTAGATGAAGACCTGCTGTGGGCATGGATAAATGCCAGCCTTTTTCATCCGATCATGCTGTTCCGCCGTAGAGAAACCGCAATGTTCGATACGATGGCGGCGATCTGGATCGGGATAAGCAGCGAGCGCCTTTTCATACGCCGTGATCAACTGGCCGATGGCTGCGTCGCCGATAGCATGGCACGCCAGTTGATAGCCCTTTTTATGGGTATTCAGCACCAGCGCTTCCAGTTCCGCGTCCGGCAATATCTGGACACCAATATTGTTATCGTCGCCGAGATACGGCTTGCTCATCCATGCAGTTCGTCCGCCTGCAGAGCCGTCGAGGAAAATCTTGACAGCGCCGACCGTCAGCATGTCATCACCAACGCCGGACACAAGACCGGCATTATAGCATTCCTCTACGATGGAAGGCCCCGGATCGCCGAGCAGCACGAGCCAGGTGCGCACTGGCAAACGCTTATCCAGCTTGGCGAGATTATAGGCGCGGATTTCATCGAATCCTGCGACCTGACCGACAGCGGCGTCCATGACGCTGGTTATGCCATAGGAAAGAAGCAGATTTCCCGCAGCCTCAATGGCCTCGATCATCTCTTCCGTCGTTGCCTTGGGGATAGCCTTGCGGACAGCCCCTTGAGCATTCTCGGCAACCATACCAGTCAGAGTGCCATTTTTCTGCTCGATCAGCCCGCCCTCTGGCACAGGTGAACTTTCGTCAATACCTGCCAGTTCAAATGCCTTTGAATTGAAGATCGAAACATGGCCGCATGCGCGTACCACCATGACGGGATTGTTTGGAGCAACAGCATCAAGTTCCGACTTATGCGGATGGCGACCGACATCGAGCTTCGTCTGGTCATAGCCGCGCGCCCTGATCCATGCCCCCGGAGGTGCAGAAGCAGCCTGTTCGCGAATGGCATCGAGCAAACTTTGCAATGTGGGTGCCGCTTGCGGCGTCGCGTCGATCCACTTGAGTGTCAGTCCCACGGAAATGAGATGCAGGTGAGCGTCGTTCAGTCCAGGCGTCGCAAAGCGCCCTTTGAGATCGATCAAACGCGTATTATCGCCCTTCAAAGACCAAATCTGGTCCCGTGTACCCGTTGCAAGAACCTTTCCTTGCCAGATAGCCAGGGCTTCGACCGTGCCCTCTTCATATCCACACCAGATCGTACCGTTATATACTATGGTATCGGCACACAATTCGGGCATTACAGGCATTTCAGCGATCCCCTCCCTACGTCACGCTTATATAAGGTAAGGGAGATTTCCATCGATGCTTTGACTGATCAAGCCGTGGATTTGTTAAATTTAAAGGGGATAAATTGTTCAAAATGACAACTGTACGATCAATTTGCCGAAACTTTTGCAAAGAGGACGTAACGTTTTCCTAACAAATCGTCAAAAACTGACACCGAACTGCCTCCCCTCTCATCGCCGCCCTGCCAGCAATCGCAGCTTTTAAATCTCTGCAATCCGGCGAAATATAAGCGGCGTCACTCGTTAGAGTGTCGCTTGATCCACGAAAACGCGGATCAATGGCATACCCCCGGCCCGTTCCTTGGCGACTTATGCGACCAGCGCACTTTAATCGTCAAGGGATGGGTTAAACAATGCGCCACGATCACGCGACCGTGACGCCATGAAAAGACGATCAATCTCTCAATATGCCGATCCGGTTGTGCGATCTCCCAATTGTTCAGGCGTCAGTAAATCCGCATGATGAGCGCGCGCAACATCTGGATGCGACCGGAGGCGACTTTTGAGATTATTTGCACCGACCTCCCGGAAGATTGGATTCAGCGCATCGACTGTGACGCCGCGCTCCTTGGTCTTCAACTCATCCGGCAAATCTATAACCGGAATAGTTGCATCGTATCGAGCACCCAGGAAGAAGGCGACGGAAAAGCGCTCCACGCCAGCTGGAGGTGCAACAACGCCGTGTACATCCGCCCGCACGAACCCATTGGTGGCAAGTTCAAGCAATTCTCCCGTGTTGATAACAAAAGTGCCAGGAACCGGGGGCGCATCAATCCATTCTCCATCTTCCCGCTGAACACGCAGGCCGGGGACGACATCCTGCAGCAGCACGGTAACGAAACCGCCGTCCTTATGTGCCCCTACTCCTTGCTCGCTTTCCGCCACGTCGCGCCCCGGATAACGGATAATCTTCAGGAGTTGGGATGGATGCGGCTCATAAATTTGAGCGAAGAAGTCTTCCGATTGTCCCAAAGCCGCGGCAATGGCCTTCAGAATATCAATGCCAACGCGCGTGACCTCAGCCTGATAGGCAAGCAGCAAAGGCTTAAGTTGGGGCAGTGCTTCCGGCCATTGGTTCGGGCCGATCAGACGCTTCCATGCCGGGCTATCGGGACCAATCTCAGCGGGCTCCGATTCCGTGTTGATATCGAGCTGCTCGCGCCAATCCTGCTGGCCACGAGTACGTTCAAAACCAGCACGATTATAACCGCGAAAATGGGATGATTTCACCATTTCGATCTTGAGTTTTTCTTCCGCAGGAAGCGCGAAAAATCTCTTTGCAGTCGCAACTACGTCTTCCACAAGTTTCGGATCGACGCCATGCCCTGTCAGGTAAAAAAAGCCATGGTCGTGAAGCGTCCGGCGAAGCTCCTCTATGAAACTGCTGCGCTCTTCCACACTTCCGTTGAAACGGGATAAATCAAGCAAGGGCAGATTGATCGGCGTGGTGTGTATAGTCATTGAAACCTCCTGAAAAACTCTCAGCGTGAGCGACGGCTGCGCGCCACGCGGTGATTGACGAAACGAGCGGCGTGGTCGCCCGTGATCTGAATGGATTGCACGATTGCAACCAGAATGATGACAACAGCGACCATAACTTCCGGCATAAAGCGCTGATATCCGAAGCGAATTCCGAGATCGCCCAAACCGCCACCGCCAACTGTTCCTGCCATCGCAGAATATCCAACAAGACTGACAAGTGTAACCGTTTGCCCTGCAATGATTCCGGGCAGCGCTTCAGGCAACAGCACCTTGAGGATGATCTGAATGGGTGTAGCGCCCATGCTTTCGGCGGCTTCAATCAGGCTTTGGTCTACTTCACGCATCGCGGTTTCGGCGAGACGCGCATAGAGAGGGGTGATGGCCACTGTCAGCGGCACGACGGCAGCATAAGTACCAACGGTTGTTCCTACGATCAGACGCGTCAACGGAATGATAGCCACCATCAGAATGATAAACGGTGTAGATCGAACCAAATTGACGATAGTGCCTGCAACGCGATTGAAAACCGAGCGCTCAAGAAACTGCCCCGGACTGGTGACAACAAGTGCAACACCGAGCGGCAGGCCGATCAAAGTGGACAAAATGGCAGATGCGGCCACCATAGTGGCCGTCTGCTTCAGCGATTCAAGCAAAAGCCCGACGAGCGCCGGTGGAAGCAGATCGGACAACATGACCGATGACCTCTCCATGAAGATTGAGTGAAGAAAGATAATTGCAGACGTCCGCGAGATCGGCCGAACCGCCCTCAGCAATGAGTGTCATGATGCCGAGAGGTTTGCCACCGATATAGTCTATGCGCCCATGCAGTATGTTCGGATTTATCCCGAAGCGTCTCACGAGCGTCGCAACGACCGGTTCATGGGCGGCTTCACCAGAAAATATGATACGCAGGACCGGGTCTGACCCGACAACAGGTTGTAGAAGCAACCGCTGCGATACTTCCGGCGGTAAATCGTGGGCGACGATGCTTGCCAGAAACGACCGGGCGATAGGGGATTGCGGAAAGGCAAATACGTCGAACGTTGCTCCGCTTTCAACGACTTTGCCGCCATCAAGAACCGTCACATGGTCTGCGATTTGGCGCACCACATCCATTTCATGCGTAATGAGCACAATCGTCAGTCCCAGCCGCTGATTAATATCTTTCAATAACGAAAGAATTTGTTCTGTGGTTTCGGGATCAAGCGCCGATGTCGCCTCATCGGACAGCAAAACGCTCGGTTCCAGAGCCAATGCCCGCGCGATACCCACACGCTGTTTCTGACCACCAGACAATTCCGATGGATAGGCACCGGCCTTTCCCTTTAGGCCCACCAGATCGAGCAGATCGTTCACCCGAGTTCTTATGGCGCTACGACCAATGCCTGCGAGCTCCAACGGCAGCGCTATATTTCCAAAAGCAGTTCGTGAAGACAGGAGACTAAAGTGCTGAAATACCATTGATACTTCACGACGAACTTGTCGCAATTCGTCTTGACGCAATGTTGTGATCTCACGTCCTGAAACAAAGATTTCTCCTTTGCTTGGATGCACAAGACCGTTCAGGCAGCGCACGAGCGTACTTTTTCCAGCACCAGAACGACCAATGATGCCATGGATTGTTCCCCTCGTGATTTTGAGCGAGACATCATCGATAACCGCCCCAGCCTTCTCATCATAGGTTTTTGTCAGCGAGCGTATGTCGATAATTGGCGGAACCGAACCCGTTTCGTCCGGCACCACTTTCGACACAGATTCGCTCCGCACCAGCACGTTCATCTCACCAACCCGCTATGATGTTGCCATCGAATTTCTTCTCGATGAAGGCTTTGACATCAGGAGACTTATAGGCTTCGACCAACGTCTTGACCCAGTGGGCATCCTTGTTCTTTTCTGCAACAGCGAGCAGGCAGAAATAATCGGATAGCTGGTCTTCGATCAGGATCGCATCACGGGTCGGAACCAACCCGGCACTCAGTGCAAAATGGGAAGTGATAACGGAAAAATCCACGTCTTCCAGCGAGCGCGGAAGCTGGGCTGTTTCCATCGGAATGATTTTGACCTTCTTCGGATTATCGACAATATCGAGTTCAGTTGCATTGAAAGTCACACCCGGCGTCAGCTTGATAACCCCGCCTGCTTCAAGAAGCTTCAAGGCGCGACCCGCATTGCTGGGATCGTTGGGGACAGAAATTTGCGCCCCCTCAGGCAATTCAGCAAGAGATTTGTACTTGCGCGAGTAACCAGCCATCGGCAGCAACACCGTGCGTCCACCAACGGACACGAGGTTGAGACCTCGATCCTTGTTCTGCTGATCGAAATAAGGCGTATGCTGAAAGCCATTGGCGTCGAGATCGCCGTCATTTGTTGCCGGGTCGATCAGTGCGCCGTCCGAAAACTCCACAATCTCGATATCCAGCCCCTTTGCCTTGGCAACGGGCGCGAGTGCTGCGGCGATTTCCGCATGCGGTCCCGACGTCACACCAAACCGGATTTTTTCCGCGAGCGCTGGTGAAGCGACGAGCACTGAAAAGAGTGCTGCGGTGACTGCACCACGCAAAAATGAAACTGAATGCATCTTGTTTTCCCTGTAGTGATTTCCGAACGCGCCTATGATGCGGCGCGCCAATTGTGCTTATTGGTCCAGCGAACCAACCGTGAAACGGCCTCAAGCAGCGTTTCTTCGCGCTTGGCGAAACAGAAACGGACATGGCTGCGCACATCGCGCGCACCATAAAAAGATGAGATGGGAACCGGAGTTACACCTGCTTCAAGCGTCAACCGTCGACAAAAGTCGAGATCATCGCCTTCTGGATCGAGCGCCTCTATATCGGCCACTACGAAATAGGTGGCAGGGACCGCCACGACATCAAAACCTGCAGATTTCAGTCCATCAACCAGAAGATCCCGTCGCGATGCCAGGGATGCCCTGAGCTCAATGAAGTAGCTATTAGGTAACGAAAGCCCAACGGCAATCGCCGACTGCAATGCCGGCGGCGTGGTGAAAGTGACATACTGATGGGCACGCGCAATCGGCGCTAGAAGCTTCGTGGAAGCTGTCACATAGCCGACCTTCCATCCCGTCAATGAAAAGCTCTTTCCGGCGGAGCCAATTCGCACGACACGGTCGCGGACTTTCTCGACACCGAACATAGAATAAAATGGGCGACCATCGAACACGAGATGTTCGTAGACCTCATCCGAAACAATCAAAAGGTCACGCTTGATCGCGAGCTCGGCGAGAAAGTCCAACTCATCTGGATCGAATATCTTGCCGATTGGGTTCATCGGCGTATTGACGACAATGAGTTTGGTTCGAGGAGAGATTGCTTTTACCAGTTCACCTCGCGGCAATTCCCAATGAGGTGGTCTCAATCGCACCGGCACCACTTTCCCGCCAGCACGCCGGATAAGTGTTGCATAAGCATCGTAAACCGGCTCGAACAAAATAACCTCGTCGCCAGTATCCAGATGTGCCAGAAACGTATCGGCCAGAGCTTCCGTCGCTCCGGAGGTCACCAGAACTTCCTTTTCCCAATCAACGTCGAGACCGAGAGACCGTCTAGTGTTTTCTGCGACAGCCCGACGAAGAACCGGCAGGCCCATCATGGGTGGATATTGTTGTGAGGTTTCACGAAGAGCACGAGCGGCCGCATCAAGAAGTTCGTCAGGTTCAAAGCCTTCTGGAAACCCCTGCCCCAGATTGATGGCTCCACACTCGACGGCGAGCCGTGACATAGCCTCGAAAATCGACGTTCCCGCGTTGCCGAACACTTGATTGACCATCGAAGCTCCCCTGTTGCAATCGAACTTATGGAGAGAAGATAAAGCCTATAAATTTAGTGGACAAAGCATGGACTTGCCGTCCTTGATGATCGCAGGGAAAGCTTTTTCAAATTTTTCAAACGTAAAACAGTTTTGAGTTCCTTAGTCGCAGCTACTTGCACATCATGCCACTGCTCGGTTATGGCGATTGCGCCAAAGTTCTTCAGCTCTCTCAAAGAACTGCGCGTGGCTTTCGTTTTCGGCAGAGACCGCCGTCATCATCGCCATAGCTGCCGTGGCGACGATTGTATTTTCTGCACGCTTATCCACGGCTGCACCGGACCAGACACCATACCAATATTCGAATGAACTGAAATTGGAATGCTTGTCGCTGCTCTCTCTGGAGAGCGTGGGAAGCAACATTTCCGTTTCGTGTCCCTCGAGAAGCCTGTAGATCGTATGCGTTCTGTGTGGAACCAACTCGGCAACATCACGACTGGTTGAAACAACCGAAATCGACGGCGTGCCAAGCAGCACAGCCGCATCGCGGTGCAATTCGCGATATGTAGGTTGCGTAACACCAAGAAATGATGCTTTGAGACTCATCGGATTCAGCAGATGGACAAGGCTATTCATCGATGAGCGTGACTCGAATAATGGATAAAGCGCAAACAACGCGTGAATCTGGGGCGCAAAACCAGCCATCGGCATGAAGCAGATACCGTGTGCTCTCAAAGCACTCTCCGCCAGCGAATGCGATGTTGCAATCGGTAGGTTGATGGCTTCAGCCGCCATCTCAAGCTTGCCCGAGACTTCGCCTGTGCCGCAGTTGCCATGCAGAACAACGGGATAACCGGCTCTTGCTACAAGCAAGGCCGAAAGCATGAACCAGGGCGACTGCATGGAGTTCGGTGACAGATAGGCTGGCCAATCCAGTGCCGGTATGTTCAATCCCGGATCCACCGAATAAATTCGTCTCGCCGCACGCGCCATGCCTGCAAGTTCCGGAGCAGTTTCTCCGCGATAATGAATGAGCCGAAGCAATGCGCTGATCTGCATCGGATCGGCGTTACCCGTAAAGATTGTCGTGAATGCATCCTCGGCTTCCGACATTTCGAGAGGACGGGTATGCCCGACCTTCCGCCCGACAACAGCGATGTATTTTGCAAGCCTTCTGACCGGATCGTTCTCACCCTGAATGTTCGCGAATTGTGCGGCGAGCTGTTCTGGTGTTGGATGGTTTTCGAGCTCTACGATCTTACGAATGCCTAGCGGAGGCGGCGCCGTAATGGCGCTTCGCTTCCACCCATGGTGTCCGGTACAAGTCGATTTCGGCAATTCGGTCAGGTCTAGGTTCAACAGCGTTTCGGCTTCATTCGCTAGCCGCCGCAGACGTCCACGCAAGGCTTCGGCTTTCGGCGTCGCTATCATGCTTCGACCGGAACGAACCAGAATGGGATCATTGAACTTTTCGCGAATCTGGCCAAGCAGTCGGCTCATAGCAGCAATGCTTAGACCCATCTGCTTGGCAGCACCGCCAACACTGCCTTCCACAAGAAGTGCATCAAGCGCGATCAGCAGGCGCAATTGCCCCAAACGAAGGCTTTCATTCTCGCTCTTCCCCGTTTGTTGCTGCGTTTTCACTTGCTTGCCTGACATCGCTTTCTTGCTCGCTCATTTGCGATTTTTGAAACTTAGAACGCTTATAAAACATGACGATTGACGTCACCTTACTGGCATACATAAGGAGAGTTGAAAACTCAACTTTAAACGGTGACGAAAATGACCAGCTTGTTTCGGGGATTGTGGGCCGACGGTACACAAAACAGGCGTTTGGCCAGCAAACCGCTCATTTATAGAGCGTTTCTTGCCGGGACCTGTCTTTCCACAGCACTACTCCTGGGCGAAACGATTGCGATCGCGCAAACGGCAACCAACGCCGCAGAAGAGGCAACTTCAGACGAAGCCAGCGCTAAGAAGAAAAAGTCATCGGCAACAGAAGCGGGCATCGAAACAACCGCCGATGGTGCCGTCAAGCTCAACCAGATCGTCGTCACTGCAACCGGGTTCGAGCAGAATATCACTGACGCTCCGGCGAGTATCACGGTGGTTCCTGGTGAAGAGTTGGAAAAAGGCGCCTATCGCGATCTGACCGACGCTTTGAAAGATGTTCAGGGCGTAGCTGTTACCGGCCCTGCTGCCGAACGCGACATCTATATTCGCGGTCTCCCCGGCTCTTATACTCTACTGCTCGTTGACGGGAAGCGCCAAAGCACGCGTGATGCACGTACCAATGGAAACTCGGGCTTTGAACAGAGCTTCTTGCCGCCTGCTAATGCCATAGAACGGATCGAAGTCATTCGCGGCCCTATGTCTTCGCTCTACGGATCGGACGCTATGGGCGGTGTCATCAACGTGATCACCAAAAAAGTATCCGATACGTGGAGCGGTTCGTTCTCTGTCGATGGCACGGTTCAGCAGCATTCCAAATTCGGAAATTCGTTGCAGGGGTCCTATTACATGACCGGGCCGTTGGTCCCGAACCTTGTCGGTGTTCAGGTCTGGGGACGCGGTCTCAAGCGCCAGGAAGATAATATCGTCAGTGGTACGCCTGAACAGAAAGACATCGATATTACCGGGCGCATCACCCTTACGCCTAATGAAGATCATGATATCATGCTCGAATTGGGCAAGACTCGCCTCCGCCGCGACGCGACTGTTGGCAACACGGCGGCATCAGGCTCGGACTCCTACAATTATAATGACCGCGATCATTGGTCGATCAGCCATACTGGCCGCTGGGGACCGACCACATCGGAATTCTCATTCCAGCAGGAGTGGGCCGAACGCACCAATTTCAACTGGGATAACAAGACTAAGAGCTACGTCGAGAATCTGCGTTCGCCGCATATCCGCAATTCAGTGCTCGATGGCAAGTTCACAACACCGTTCGAATTCTACGGCAATCACACACTCGTAACCGGCGGGCAGTTCACACAATCGGTGCTAACCGACCAGAATCCAGGACGCCGCACAGGCTTGGACGAGGAGTTCAGTGTTCGCCAGTGGGCCCTCTTTGCTGAAGACGAATGGTGGATCACACCGGATTTCGCCCTGACGGGCGGACTGCGTATGGATGACCATCAAATTTACGGCTCACATTTCAGCCCCCGCGGCTATGCCGTCTGGCACGCGACTGAACAACTAACGTTTAAAGGCGGTATTTCCACCGGCTTCCGTGCACCGGAACTGCGCACAATCGCTCCGGGCTATGCTTATACAACGGGCGGTGCAGGTTGCTCCTACGGACCGGACGGCACCTGCGGTGTGATCATCGGTGATCCGGACCTGCAGCCCGAAAAAAGCACAAGCTATGAAGCCAGTGTCCTCTGGGACAACCAGTCCGGGCTTCGTCTTGGCGCAACTTATTTCTACACAGATTTCAAGGACAAGATCAGCAACGCATTAGTGACGGACGCCAACGGCAATCCGGTTCGCTGGAGCGAAGATCCGAACTATCGTCTCTGGTACAGTTTCAACATCGATGAAGCCGTCATGCAAGGTGTGGAGTTGACCCTCAACTGGGAAGCAACTGACACAATTACCGTACGCGGCAATTATACCTATACGGACTCGGAACAGCAGACAGGTGATTATAAAGGATTGCCGCTAACGCGTACGCCCAAGCACATGGCCAGCTTGCGCGCAGATTGGATAACGCCGGTTGAAGGCTTGAGTGCATGGGCTGCCGGTAATTACCACGGCGAAGAAACCAATGCCGGTGCACGTATCGGAACAGCCGGTGAACCAGTCTACAGAAACGGCAAGGTGATCGCTCGCAAATATAAGCCCTATGCGACCTTCGATATCGGCGGTTCATACGATTTCAGCGAGAATGTCACCCTGAACGCTGCCGTTTACAACATCTTCGACAAGAAGATCGATGTAGACGACTTCAATACAGTCGTCGACGGTCGCCGCCTCTGGGTCGGTATGACCTCCCGCTTTTAGGATCGCAACAACAAGACGCCTGCCAGCGATGCCGGGCGCCTTTTCCCTGAATGGATGCTCATATGAGCGTACTGACGAATATCTTAAAAAAGGTGTGCCTGATAATGGCAGGGATACTTACAGCTTCCAGCGTGCAGGCTGCCGGGCCTGTCACTTCGTCCTTTGATCTGGAAGCTAACGGCATCGCCTATCGTATATTCACCGCTGCGCCGAAAGAGACTGCGCCCGAAGGCGGTTATCCTGTCGTATACATGGTCGACGGCAATCGCATGTTGCCGATCGCGGCAAAACTCATGGCAGAAAACCCCGCCCTAAAGGCTGTATTTGTCGGTATCGGCTACCCGACGGACGATCAGGATGAAATTGTTCGCCTGAGATATTTTGACCTTACACCTTCGACGCCTGCCGACCTGATCCCGGTTCACTTCAATGTGCCGAATACGGGAGGACGGGATGCCTTCTTCGATTTCATAAACAATCAGGTGAAGCCCAAAATCGAAAAGCGTTTCAACGTCGACAAAGACCGGCAGGCTCTGTTCGGCCACTCTCTGGGCGGATTGTTCACCCTTTATGCTCTGTTCAGCCACACGGATTCCTTCCAGAGCTATAGTGCGGCAGACCCGTCAATCTGGTGGAATGACCGCTCAATTTTAAACGATAAAGATCAGTTCATCACGCGTTTCAAGGATGCCCCTCGTCCGATCCGTTTGCTCATAGAAACTTCCGGCAAGCGTGGGAGTCGCCCCGGTCAGACGAAGCAGGACAATGAACGGCTTAAAAAACTCCGTGGCGGACCTTCCGGTTCAGATGTCTTCAAAGAGCTTTCAGAATTACCGCGGATGGATGCTGCCTTTCATCGTTTCGAAGATGAAAGCCACGGCTCGATGATCCCGCTCACCGTTGGAGACAGCCTCAATTTCATTCTGCTCGGACAAAACCCCGAGGCAAAAAACAACTGAATTTTGTCTCTCTGTCTTTGACGGAGAAGATACTTGACTGTAAAGCACAGGATTGATGAAAGGATCGAAAACCATGCTGAATATCGCTCAACAGGTTACACGCTTGTGTGGTGCCGCCATCATGGCGATGGGCATTGCTGCAACTGCAAATGCTGCGGATCTAACCATCAAGCATGCTCAGGGTGAGACAGTGGTGCCAGCCTCACCGGCAAAGGTATTGGTTTTCGATCTCGGCACTCTCGATAATTTGGACCGTCTTGGTGTCAAGGTAACGGGTGTTCCAAGCGGCATATCCTTCCCCGAATATCTGAAGAAATATCAGAGCGACGATTATGCTAAAATCGGCACATTGTTCGAACCGGACTATGAAGCCGTCAATGCAGCAGAACCGGCCCTGATCATCGTAGCGGGTCGTTCGGCCGCAAAATATGGTGAGCTTTCAAAAATTGCTCCCACCATCGATCTGACGACCAACGCGAAGAATTTCATCGCCGATACGGAAGCCAACGTCGAGAAACTTGGCCAGATTTTCGGGAAGGAAGCAGAAGCGAAGGCAGAAGCCGAGAAGCTTGATGCCGCACTTGCTGCGTTGAAAGAAAAGGCCGCCAACAAGGGCGCCGGCCTCCTGATCCTCACGTCCGGCGGCAAGATCAGCGCTTATGGCCCAGGTTCGCGCTTCGGCGTCCTGCATGACAGCTTTGGGGTCAAGCCTGCAGCACCCGATCTTTCAATCGGCAATCATGGCCAGCCCATCAGTTCGGAATTCATCCTCGAAACCAATCCCGACTGGCTGTTTGTCATTGACCGCGATGCCGCCATTGGTCGTGAAGGTAATTCAGCCAAGCAGGTTCTCGATAACGAACTCGTGCACCAGACCAATGCCTGGAAAAAAGATCAGCTCGTCTATCTGAACGCTCAGAACTGGTATCTGATCGGCGGTGGCCTCGGCGCGCTTCACAGCACGATTGATCAGCTTTCACAGGCTTTCGACAAAGCGAAGTAACAGCTTTCCAAACCCAATCCGGTCGGGCCATCCACAGATGGCCCGAATTCGCGATCAGGCAATAGAACAGGAAATGGGCGTGAAGGGACTTGCAGCAGCCATAGCCGTTGTTGCCGTACTGGCTGTCATCAGCCTGTTTATCGGTGTCAGCGATGTGTCTCTGGGCACACTTTTCGGAACCGGAAGTACCGACCGCGCAACCGAAATTCTGCTCATCAGCCGTATTCCACGCACCCTTGCAATCATTTTGGCGGGCATGTCCATGGCTGTTTCGGGCATGATTATGCAAATGCTGACACGCAACCGTTTCGTTGAACCATCAACGGCCGGTACAGTGGAATCTGCCAGTCTTGGCATTCTTCTGGTCATATTGTTTGCACCGGAAACGCCTGTAATCGGAAAAATGCTGGTTGCTTCTTTGACCGCGCTTGCCGGAACCGCCCTCTTCCTTCGCATTCTCCGGGCAATTCCGTTGCGGTCCGTACTTGTGGTGCCATTGGTCGGCATTATGCTCGGCGGCGTCGTCAGTGCGATAACTACTTTCATCGCTTACCGCTTCGATCTCCTACAATCGCTCAATTCCTGGACGACCGGAGATTTTTCCGGTGTTCTCCGTGGACGCTACGAACTCTTGTGGCTTGCATTCTTCCTGACCGTTGTTGCCTATATCGCCGCCGACCGCTTCACGGTTGCGGGACTGGGTGAGGATTTCACTACCAATCTTGGACTAAATTACCGGCGCGTGGTTACGCTTGGCCTAGTTATTGTTTCGATGGTTAGCGCATCAGTCGTTGTGACAGTCGGAATGATACCGTTTCTCGGTCTTATCGTCCCGAATGTTGTCAGCATGTTCATAGGTGATAATATGCGGCGCGCGGTGCCATGGGTGGCAGTTCTCGGCGCGGGACTTGTTCTTGCATGTGACATCGTCGGGCGGTTGGTTCGTTTCCCGTACGAAATTCCTATTGGCACCATGATGGGGGTCGTAGGAAGTGCAATCTTCCTCTACCTGCTGTTGCGGCGAGGTTCACGCCTTGCTTAAACGTCCTACCCTGATCCTTCCGCTGCTGTGCGTACTCACTTTGCTTGCAGTGACGGCATTCATGACAATCGGCGCAAAGGGAAGCTGGTCGTTTATCCTGTCCTTCCGCGGCACCAAGCTTACAGCCATGATATTGGTTGCATATTCGGTTGCTGTTTCAACAGTATTGTTCCAAACCGTCACAAACAACCGTATCCTGACCCCATCAATCATGGGGTTCGATGCACTCTATATTCTGATCCAGACGTTGGTGGTCTTCTTCTTCGGTGCCGTTCAGATCGACTGGCTGGGGCCAAATGTTCGGTTTCTAGCTGAAACCGCCATCATGGCGGTTTTTGCCGGTACGCTCTATTACTGGCTCTTCTCGGGAGCGGCGCGTAGCCTGCATCTCGTGATGCTCGTCGGTGTTGTCTGCGGAGTCTTTTTCCGCAGCATTTCCAACCTGATGCAGCGGATGCTTGATCCAAATTTGTTCGCTGTCCTTCAAGACCGCTTCTTCGCCAGTTTCAACACCATCAATAGCGACATTCTGATCATATCGGTGGTCATTGTCGCTGCGGTTTCGCTGTACGGTCTGCGCTTCATATACGTTTTTGATGTCCTGTCTCTCGGGCGAGATCCGGCAATCAATCTGGGTGTCGATCATCAGCCCATCGTGCGCAAGATCCTGTTCGTGGTCACCGTGCTGGTTTCCGTGTCTACCGCATTGGTCGGCCCTATTACCTTTTTTGGTCTTCTCGTCGCTAATCTGGCTTACATGCTTGCCGGTTCGGCAAAACACCGGTTTATCTTGCCTATAGCCATCTTGCTTGCAATCCTCTGCATAGTCGGCGGACAGACCATTCTTGAACGTGTTTTCTCGTTCAACACCGCACTAAGCGTCATTATCGAGTTTCTGGGCGGCCTTGTCTTCATCATCCTTCTCGTCAGGGGGCACGCGCGTTGATAGAAATCAGCCAGGTAAGCAAATCCTACAACGGCACACTTGTCGTCGATGATGTAACCCTGAAACTGCCAGCTTGCGGCATAACCTCTATCATAGGACCGAACGGAGCGGGGAAATCGACGCTACTCTCGATGATGAGCCGTCTCCTGCCAATGGACACGGGCCGCGTGACCGTGGACGGGCTCGACGTTTCAATGACATCCGGTGATGTGTTAGCAAAGCGGCTCTCGATACTGCGGCAGGAAAACGCGATTAACTCCCGCTTGACCGTGTATGATCTCGTAACCTTCGGTCGTTATCCCTATTCCAAAGGCCGACCGAACAACGATGATCGAAAACATGTCGAAGAGGCCATCAGCTATCTTGGCCTTGGCGATCTGAGTGGACGTTTTCTGGATGAGCTCTCCGGCGGACAGCGCCAGCGTGCCTTCGTGGCAATGGTGCTCTGCCAGGACACCGATTATGTGCTGCTGGACGAACCGCTTAACAATCTTGATATGAAGCATTCCGCTTCAATGATGAAGCTGTTGCGACGCGCTGCAGACGAACTTGGCAAGACTGTCGTTCTGGTTCTGCACGATATCAATTTCGCATCATGTTATTCCGACCATATAGTCGCCATGCGCCACGGCAAGGTGGTACATCAGGGAAGTCCGGATGAACTCATTCATCCGGAAATCCTTACAGACATTTATGAGATGGAGATTGCCGTCGAAATCATCAGTGGCAAACGTATTGGCGTCTATTATCTTTAAGCAACTGCATCCGAAGGAAACAGTGCTTGCAAAGCATCATATGATGCCATCACGGTTTCCATTTGCGCCGTATGCCCTTTGACGAACGCATCGCCATAAACCGTCTCGTCCGGATATTCGGTGATCAGCGTCAGCGGCACGGTGTGCCGGTCATCAACCCCGACGAGGCACGGGAAACCGTTGATGATGCGGAAACCGGTTTCGCCTGCATGTTGCTCGAAAAGCCTGATCTGAGCGTTGTTATAAGCGACCAATCCATCAATCGCAGCCAGGTGTTTCGTCACACGGTCAATCAGTTCTTCCGCTTGGCTTTCCCAGGAAGCATGATGGCGAATGATCAGGAAAAAGCCCTTCGGCAGGGTCCACATGGCAAAGGAACGGGGGACATAGCCGGATAGCGGGCGCGTCCATTCATGCGACGGATAACCGTGCAGGTTGACGTGCAGTTTTGCGTCCGTCCGCTTTTCCGCCTCAACGCGAATGGCCTTTTCATAAAGTCCCTCGCCATTGCGATATTCCAAATCGTCGCCCAACGCCGTATAGCGCGCCGCGTGATGCATGTGATGCGGCTGAAGTGCGCAAAGCCGTTTGTGTATCTCGTATCCGTCCGGGTTTTCCTGCGGGGAAATCGTGAAATGCGCGCCTTCGCGCGCAGCAAGCCTGTTGGCCGCGCGCAACGCCCCGACAACGCCCGTCGTTTCATTGGCGTGCTGCCCGGCGCTGATCATCATCGCGGCATCGCTGCCCTTGCGATACGTCGCGCGCACCGTTCTGCCAGAGCGGGTCTTGGCGTCGAATGGCTCACCGCCCAATCTGGCGATTTCACGGCGTATCTGATCGGCGGAAAGCGGCGCTTGCGCCGTCTCCAAGACCTGTTCTGCCGTCAGCGCATCATCGGTGAAAAGCGGCCGCGTTTCCACTTTGACTGACGGTTCGGCATCGCGAAAACGGACTTCCGGCACGATCTGGCCCGGTTGCAAGCCGCGGTCACCAACCGGACGACCCGACTTTTTCTGAAAAACTTCCAGCAACGAGAAATAGATATCCTCGTGCATGGCTTCGGTGAGGCTCAGCGTCTCCTCATCGTAAGGCAGGCGGCGGTCGGTGATCGGCAGACTGACGGCGATGTTCAACTCATCGAAATAGGGTTCGCCGCGCTTCCAGTCATGGGCTGCGATGGCTGAAACCGTGTCATGAAACAGCTTTTCATAGGATGTCTCATAGCGCGCGCTTTCGGTCTTGCCGTCCTGTGTGACGGTCAGCCAGCCGGTTGGCGACACAAGCGTTTCGCCGATGAAATCCACATGCACGCGGTTCGGTGCAAAAACCCGGTGGCTCTCGCTATGGCCATCCACAAAGACCAGATCGACGTCATAATGAAAATCGTCTTTGCCCGAAGCTGCGAAAGTCACTTCCGCCTCCGGCAGCAACGCCGACAAGGGATAGGTTTCCAGCAGGAAACGGTTCTGCACACAGGCATCATGACGAGGATATCGGATCGCAGCCGACTTTACCGCCGAGCCATCAACTTCTTCCAGAAAGAAATGCAGGAACGGTTTGTAAGCCGAACGCAGCCGTGCCTCGACACCTGCCTCGCGCAGCTTCGCTTCCGCAGCAAAGCGGCTCGGCTGGTCGTCGAACAGCCAGACTTCTACCTGCGCGCCGCGCATTTCCGGTTTCAGAAAGTGCTCGACAAGCGCATGAACGGTACGCGGATAAGTTTTCTCAAAAAGCACGCTCATCGGGAAGTCCTGCCGGTTGGGTCGAGGCTGTCACGCAGCCAGTCGCCAAGGAGATTGAGGCCAAGCACAGTGAAGAGAATGGCGAGGCCCGGGAATATGCTCACCCACCATGCGGTCTGGAGATAGGTGCGGCCATCAGCCAGCATGCCGCCCCAGCTTGGAATGGTGGGATCAACACCGAGACCGAGGAAGGTCAGGCTCGATTCCAGCAGAATATTGTTGGCCACATTGAGCGTCATCAGCACGATGACCGGACCAAGCAGGTTTGGCAGCAGGTGCTGGAAGATGATGCGCCAGTCCTTCACGCCGATAGCACGGGCCGACAGGATGAACTCGCGCTCGCGCAACGATAGCACCGAGCCGCGCACCAGTCGCGCATATTGCACACATTGCGAGACGATCAGCAAAATGATGGTGTTGAACAGTCCGCCGCCCAGAATAGCCATAACGGTGATAGCGAGCAGGATAAACGGCATGGCAAGCTGTACATCGACAAAGCGCATCAGCGCCATGTCCCAGAAGCCGCGATAATAACCGGCGACGAGACCCATTATTGTTCCGATGATGACAGAACCGATCACCGAAACGAACCCGACAAACAGCGAAATCTTGCCACCGGTCACGACACGCGCCAGCACGTCACGGCCCAGTGGATCGGTGCCGAAAATATGTGCCGGATTGACGAAAGGCGGCGTCAGGCGCGCCAGAAGATCAATCTTGTTGGCTCCGCCCGGAAACAGATAGCCGGAGAAAATCACGGCCAGACATATGCAGCCAGTCAGCACAACGCCGGCGACGAATTCAAGGCTCGCAAAGCGCGAAAACAGAACGGATGAGGTCTTGGTTGCCATGGGGTCCTACTCCGTGCGGATACGCGGATCGACAAGGCCATAGGCGATGTCCACGAGAAGATTGACGCCGATGATCAGCATGGAAAGGATCGCAATGGTGGCCTGCAAGACAGGATAGTCGCGCCCGGCGACGGCGTCGAAGGCAAGAGTGCCCATGCCCGGCCAGTTGAACACGCGCTCCACTACGACGATACCGCCGAGAAGTCCGCCAAACTGAAGGCCGAGATAGGTGATCAGCGGGATGGCGCAATTGCGCAGCGCATGCTTGTAGAGAACCTTGTTCTCGCTCAGCCCTTTGGCGCGCGCCACCATGATATATTGCGATTGCAGCGTCTCCAGCATCGACGTGCGCACGAGGCGGACATTGGTCGCAGTCAGGATGATGCCCATGGTGAGCGCTGGCATGATGAAGCTTGCAATGCCGCTCATGCCGCTTGGGGGCAGCCATTGCAGCGAAATACCGAACAGTAGCACCAGCATGGTCGCCAGCCAGAAATTCGGAAAGGACAGGCCAACCAGCGAACAGATTCGGATGAGCTGATCGGCCCATTTTCCACGCGACACCGCAGCCTTGATACCAAGTGGAACGGAAATCACGATGGAAACGAACAGCGAGGCAAAGGCCAGCATCAGCGTGGCAGGCAGAGCGCCAGCGACGAGCGTTGAAACCGGCGTGCCACCGAGGAAACTACGCCCCAAATCCATCGTGAACAGTCCTTTGAGGAACTGCCAGTATTGAACGAAGAAGGGCTGGTTGAGACCGAGACCTTCGCGGATGCGCGCGAGATCGGCTTCGGTGATGCTGCCCGCGCCTTGCGTCAGCATCAATGCCGGATCGCCTGTCAGGCGGACCGCGAAAGCGACAAGCAGCGTCATCGCGACAAGCACGAACAACGCCTGCAAAATTCGTTTGATCAGAAATCCGGCCACCAGTGCGCCTCCGAAATGCTGCGGCAAGCCGGTCATATCCGGCTTGCCGTATTGTCATTCTTGCTTACTCGACAGTGACGTCCGTCAGGCGCAGGCGGCTGTCGGGAACCGGCACGAAGTTCTTCACGCGCTTGTTGACGCCGAAGATTGCCTTGAGGTTGTAGAGCGGCATTTCCAGTGCGCGGTCGGCAGCGTAATGCGCGATTTCCTGCAGGAGCTTTTCACGTTCGCCGCGATCAATAACCGAGCGCTGCGCTTCCAGCATCTTGTCGAGCTTTTCGTCCTTGTCGTACGGGTTCCACTTCTCACCGGAATGGTACATGGAATAGGCGGTGTTATCGTAGTCGAAAGTCCAGCCGCCCCAGGCCTGCTGGAACATTGCGCCGGTCTTGCCCTGCGGGATGATATCGTTCAGCAGAACATTGGTGTCATAAGGCTTGATGGTTGCATTGACGCCGACCATTTGCAGGAAGCTTGCGATAGCCTGCGCCACTTCATTGAAGCTTGCATCCTGACCACGCACGTCGATCTGCACGTTTGCGCCGGGCTGAACACCCGCTTCTTCGAGCAGCTTCTTTGCGCCTTCCGGGTCGTAAGGCAGCGGCTTCATGTTCGGGTCAAAGCCGAAGGACAGCGAACCCTGGAAACTTGCAATCGGCTCTGCTTGACCTGCCAGAATGGACTGAATGATCGCGTCGCGATCCACAGCCATAATTAGCGCCTTACGCACGCGCTCGTCCTTGGTGATGCCGTCAGTCGTGTTGAAGCGCAGGGCATAGACTGTTGGCCCCGAGGCGGTGACGAGTTCCAGCTTCGGATCGCCCTGAATGGTCGGGATCATTCCAATTGGAATGGTCGGCGGAATGACCAGATCGACGCGACCGGCCTGAAGTTCGGCAACAGCGGTCGAAGGCTCGGTGATGAAGCGATATTCCAGTTCGGAAAGCTTCGGCGCGCCACCCCAATGATCGGCGAACGCTTCAAGCTTGATGTTCACCTTCGGCTCATAGGAAACGAATTTGAACGGTCCGGTGCCGACCGGATGGGTGTTGAAATAATCGTCGCCCTTTTCCTGAATATATTTCGGCGGAACGATCATGCCGCCATAACCGGCCAGCTTGGTGATCAAAACAGGATCCGGTGCCTTCAGATGGAAATCGACGGTCTTGTCGTCGATGACTTCCACCTTCTCGATGGCGATATAGTTGGAACGCTGCGGGCCTTTCGCGCCCTCGTCACCGAGCAGGCGATCAAAGGTGAACTTGACGGCTTCGGCATTGAACGGCTCGCCGTCATGGAACTTGACGTTCTCACGCAGATGGAAGCGGATCCGCTTGCCGTTATCCAGCTCTTCCCATGAGGTTGCCAGTGCCGGAACGATCTTGAGGTCCGGTCCGCGATAGACGAGACCATCGAAAATATTGGTGGCGACAGAAGCCCAGTTGACGAGGAAAGTGTCGATCGGATCCCAGCTGCCCGGGTCCTGCGGCGACGAAACGGTCAGCTTTCCGGCAGCGAAAGCCGGAGCAGATGCAAACACTGCCGCCGAGAGAGCGGAAGCCATGAGAATGGCTTTAAGTGTTTTCCTTATCATTGTTTTTTCCCCTTTGGGTTTCTGTTGAACTTTGTGTGTCAGGTGGTTTCGGCCACAAAATGCCCGGCTGCGACCTCGCGATGGTGATAGATCGGCGGCTTGTCATCGATCCGACGCGTCGTACTTGGAATTTCGCCTTCCAGCGCAGGCCGGTTGGTGCGCGCCGACGGATCGGCAATCGGCACAGCCGAAAGAAGTCGCTTCGTGTAGTCATGCGACGGTGTTTCGAAAACCTGCTGTCGCGAGCCGAGTTCCATGATCTGGCCGAGATAAAGTACAGCGACCCGATGGCTCATCTTTTCGACCACCGCCATGTCATGGCTGATGAAGAGATAAGCCAGACCCTGCTCTTTCTGCAGGTCCATGAACAGGTTGATGACCTGCGCCTGAATCGAAACATCGAGCGCCGACAGGGCTTCATCGGCGATGATGAGCTTCGGCTTGGAGGCAAGTGCACGCGCTATGCAGACGCGCTGGCGCTGACCGCCGGAAAATTCGTGCGGATAACGCTTGGCGTGTTCCGGGCCGAGGCCAACCCGCTCCAGCAATTCCGCCACACGTGCATTGATTGCCTTGTCATTGTCGAGAAGGCCATGTGTGCGGATGGGTTCTGCAATGGAAAAGCCGACCGTCTTGCGCGGGTCGAGCGATGCGAACGGGTCCTGGAAAATATACTGCACTTCGCGGCGCATGGCATAACGCTCGGCAGCGCTCATGGCCGAATAGGCCTTACCGTTGAAGCGGATATCGCCGGAAAGCGGCGTCTGCAATTGCTGGATGGTGCGCCCTATGGTCGATTTGCCCGAACCGGATTCACCGACCAATGCCAGCGTTTCACCCGGATAAATATCGAAAGCGACCTTCGACACCGCGTTGCAGACATGCGTGACCTTGCCGAACAGGTTCTTTTTGATCGGAAATCGCACGTAGAGATCGTCCACGGAAAGCAACGGCTTATCGCCATAACGCGCCGTGTCCTGAATGCGCTCCTCACCCGTCAGAACAGGCACACCGTCCCGCATGGTCATGACCGGCATTCGCTTGGGGAATGCTTCGCCCGTCATGCTGCCAAGCTTCGGCACTGCCGACAGAAGCGTCTTGGTATAGGCATGTTCCGGCTTCGAAAAAATCTGCCCGACCGGGCCTTCCTCGACCTTCCTGCCCTTCCACATGACGACGACATCGTCGGCCATCTCCGCCACTACGCCCATATCGTGCGTGATGAAAATTACCGCCATTTCAAGCTCTTGCTGCAAATCTCTGATAATGTGCAGTATCTGGGCCTGAATGGTCACATCAAGCGCAGTCGTCGGCTCATCGGCGATCAACAGTTTCGGGCGGCAGGCAAGCGCCATGGCGATCATGACGCGCTGGCGCATACCACCGGAAAGCTGATGCGGATAGCGCTTCAGCAGCCCTTCCGCATCCGGCAGCCGCACCATTTCCAGAAGCCGCTTCCCCTCGGCAAGCGCCGCCTGCTGGGTCATGCCTTCATGCAGCATCAAAACTTCGGATAGCTGATTGCCGATGGTGAAAACCGGATTGAGCGACGTCATCGGCTCCTGGAAGATCATGGCGATCTCCTTGCCGCGAATGCCGCGCATCGTCCTCTGATCGGCCTTGAGCAGATCGCGTTCGCCAAACAGAATGCGGCCGGACGGGAATTTCGCGCCGCTCATATCGGCAAGCCGCATGATGGAAAGCGACGTGATGGACTTGCCCGAACCGGATTCGCCCACCACAGCCAGCGTACGACCGGGATGGACCGAGAAGCTCAGATCGTCAACGACACGGCTCGCGCCAAATTCGACACTGAGGCCATCGACGGTCAGCAGAGGTTTTGAAACTGGTTCGCTCAACTCGGTTCCGCTCAAACTTTCAACCCTCTTAAAGTGTGATGGCAGACCGCGTGGCCTGATTGAATGCACCAGACATGAAGCGCAAAAGGGCAGCCACTTCGGAAAGCGTTTCTTCCGATGGGCGCGCATTGGCCGTGGAATCGACCAGCAGGCGCTCGCGAATCTGCGCATAGCGCGCGCAGGCATCTGCGCCCTTGGCGGTGATCTGCACCGTCTTTTCCTTTGCCGCCTTGCCCGTCGTCAACAAGCCGGCATTTTCAAGCTTGCGGATGGCATAGGTGGCAATATGCGTGTCTTCAATGTCGAGAACGAGGCAGATATCGGCAAGCTTCTTCTCGCGATCGCGGTGGCGGATCGAATGGAGAATCAGCACTTCGATGGGGGAAAGCCCAGGTAATCCCGCCGCAGCCATGCAGCGAACCATCCAGCGCGAAAACGCGTGTGATGCGAGAATGAGACCATATTCAACCTCGGACATGCCGGGCGAACCGCCTTCAGCGAGATGCGCAGACGAGACAATAGGGCCGATTGAGGCAACCGGGCGCAAATGCTTGGGCAGCGTCACTTCATCGAAGCCAGCCTCCTGCATCTCGTCTCCGATCTTAGGCTCTTCCTCAAGAGCCTTATCTTTACCCATTTTGACGCTCCCGCTTTTATGTGAATTTTATGTCATCATCTTATCGACATTTTGTCAATAAAATGTGACTATCAATTTCAGAAGTGTTTTCAGAATACACAACTCAATGCATCTGGAATTTTGTGTGAGGGAGCCGGCAATGAGCGGAACGGGACGCGGAGTATGGGACTTCTGGATCGACCGCGGCGGTACGTTTACAGACGTAATCGGGCGCGATACGCAGGGCCAGCTCCATGCACGCAAGGTTCTCTCCGAAAACCCGTCTGCCTATAAGGATGCCGCCGTTCACGGCATTCGCCTGCATCTGGGCCTGAACTCCGGTGAACCGATTCCCGCCGGTGCCATCGGCGAAGTTCGCATGGGCACAACGGTCGCCACCAATGCGCTTCTGGAGCGCAAGGGGGAGCGGCTGGCCCTTGTCATCACCAGGGGTTTCCGCGACGCGCTGCGCATCGGTTATCAGGAACGCAAGAACATTTTTGCCACCGAGATTATCAAGCCGGAAGCGCTTTATGAAAAGGTCGTGGAACTGAATGAGCGCGTTCAGGCGGATGGCACGGTTGAAACGGCTCTCGATCCCTCCGAGGCCGAAGCCGCACTGGTTGCACTGAAGGAACAGGGCTACAAATCCATCGCCATCGCGCTCATGCATGCTTATAAGTTCCCCGCGCATGAGGCTGAAATTGCTCGCATTGCGCGCGGTCTCGACTTTGAACAAGTCTCCGTCAGCCACGAGGTTTCGCCGCTCATCAAGCTGGTCGGTCGTGGCGACACCACCGTCGTCGATGCCTATCTGTCGCCGGTTCTCCGCCGTTACGTTGCGCAGGTTTCCAATGAGCTGGATGTCGAGCGCACCGGTGCGCGCGTCATGTTCATGATGTCGTCGGGTGGTCTCACGGCAGCGGATCTGTTTCAGGGCAAGGATGCGATCCTGTCCGGCCCCGCAGGCGGCGTTGTCGGCCTCGCCCGTACCGGCGAAACGGCTGGCTTCCCGAAAGTCATCGGCTTTGACATGGGCGGCACCTCCACAGACGTCGCGCATTTCGATGGTGAATATGAACGTGCCTTCGAAACTGAAGTGGCCGGCGTTCGCGTACGCGCACCAATGATGCTGATCCACACGGTTGCAGCAGGCGGCGGCTCTATCCTGCATTACGATGCCGGACGTTTTCGCGTCGGCCCGGATTCGGCCGGCGCCAATCCCGGTCCGGCCTGCTACCGCAATGGTGGACCGCTCGCCGTCACCGACGCCAATGTCATGCTGGGCAAGCTGTTGCCGGAATTTTTCCCGGCGATCTTTGGCCCCGAACAGAACCAGCCGCTTGATGTGGAACGGGTGCGTGAACTCTTCACCGCGCTCGCAGCTGAGATTGGCGATGGTCGTTCGCCGGAAGCAGTTGCCGACGGCTTCATCCGCATTGCGGTTGCCAATATGGTCGAGGCTATCAAGAAAATTTCCGTCCAGCGCGGCTATGACGTGACGCGCTATGCGCTCAACTGTTTTGGCGGTGCAGGCGGCCAGCACGCCTGCCTCGTGGCCGATGCGCTTGGCATGAAGAATATTCTCCTTCATCCGATGTCCGGCCTGCTTTCGGCCTATGGCATGGGTCTGGCCGATATTCGCGCCACACGTCAAAAGGCGCTCGGCGTCGCGCTTGATCCAGCAGCGCCTACAGCCCTGAAGAAACTCGGCGAAGAACTGGCGCAGGAATGCATTGCCGAACTTCTGACCCAGGGTATCGAGGTCGCAGCCGTACAGCGTCATCTGCGCGCGCATATCCGTTATGCGGGCACCGACACGGTGCTCTCCATTGAAGCCACTTTCCCCGCTGAGGACAATGCCAACCGTCTTCGCGCCGAGTTCGAGGCGGCCCATAAGCGTCGCTTTGGCTTCATTGCGGAGAACAAAGCTCTCGTTATCGATGCCGTGGAAGTTGAAGCCGTAGGCGGTGGCGCAGGCGAGACCGAAAGCGCCCAATCGCTCGACAGCGATCTGGAAGCTGCAACCGCCAAGCGGACCCGCTTCTTCTCGCAAGGCACGTTGCACGATGCGGGCGTCGTCTTGCGCGAGCAGATGCAGCGCGGCCAGACCGTCACCGGCCCGGCGATCATCATCGAAAAGAACCAGACCATCGTCATCGAAGATGGCTGGCAAGCTCGCCTGACCGCCCATGACCATGTGGTGCTGACGCGCATCAAGGCGCTGCCTGCGCGCACGGCCATTGGCACCGAAGCCGATCCGGTCATGCTGGAGATTTTCAACAATCTTTTCATGTCTATTGCCGAGCAGATGGGCGTGACGCTTCAGAACACCGCCTATTCGGTGAACATCAAGGAACGTCTCGACTTTTCCTGCGCGGTTTTCGACGCTGCCGGCAATCTCGTCGCCAATGCGCCGCATATGCCGGTGCATCTGGGTTCCATGGATGCATCCGTCGCCACTGCCATCCGCGAAAACAGCGACATTAAGCCGGGCGATGTGTTCCTCATTAACGCACCATACAATGGCGGCACCCATCTTCCCGACCTCACCGTCTGCACGCCAGTTTTCGATGACAAGAATCGCGAAATCCGATTCTGGGTCGCAAGCCGTGGCCACCATGCGGACATTGGCGGCATAGCGCCGGGTTCCATGTCGCCGCTTGCGGTCAACATTGAGCAGGAAGGCGTCTATATCGACAACTTCAAACTGGTGGATCGTGGCACCTTCCGCGAAGAGGCGCTCGCCGCTTTGCTGACTGGCGCCACCTACCCCGTCCGCAACCTGACGCAGAACGTCAACGATCTGAAGGCGCAGATCGCCGCCAACGAAAAGGGCGTTGCCGAACTGAAAAAGATGATCGGTCTTTTCGGCGAGGATGTCGTGAAAGCCTATATGGGCCACGTTCAGGACAATGCCGCCGAAAGCGTACGCCGCGTGCTCGACAAGCTGCCGGACGGTCACTTTACCTATGAGATGGACCAGGGCTGCCAGATCGAGGTGCGTGTCACCATCGATAAGGAAAAGCGCAAAGCGACGGTCGATTTCACCGGCACGTCAGAACAGCGTTCTGACAACTTCAACGCGCCGGAACCCGTCACCCGCGCGGCCGTGCTCTATGTCTTCCGCGTGCTGGTCGAAGGCGACATTCCGATGAATGCGGGCTGTCTACGGCCGATCAAAATCGTTGTGCCGGAAGGCTCCATGCTCTCGCCGCAATATCCGGCGGCGGTCGTGGCAGGCAATGTTGAGGTCAGTCAAGCCGTCACCAACTGCCTGTTTGGCGCGACCAAGGCGATGGCCGCAGCGCAGGGCACGATGAACAATCTGACTTTCGGCAATGATGAATATCAGTATTACGAAACCATCTGTTCCGGCGCGCCCGCCGGCCCCGGTTTCAACGGTGCCGATGCTGTGCACACCCACATGACCAATTCGCGCCTGACCGACCCGGAAATTCTGGAAACCCGGTTCCCCGTCTTGCTGGAAGACTTCCATATTCGAAAGGACTCCGGCGGAAAGGGCAAGTGGCATGCGGGCGATGGGACCAAGCGTACTATCCGCGCGCTGAAGACACTCGAATTTGCCATTCTTTCTGGCCATCGCCGTGTGCCCCCCTTTGGCCTCGACGGCGGCGAAGCCGGTCAGACCGGTCGTAACGAAGTCCGCCGCAAGGACGGTTCAGTGGATGTGCTAGGCAATTGCGACCAGACCGTTCTGCAGGTAGGCGAAGCCTTCACCGTCATCACTCCGACTGGCGGTGGGTACGGCAAGCCGGAGTAATCCGGCATTTTTGAGAAGAGAACGCCGCCACTTGGGCGGCTTTTTCGTTTTCAAACTCGTTATCGCAGACCGCCACTTTCAGTTATATGCGGAAGCATCTTCTACACCCGATCTGGACAAACGCTTCAGATAGAATATAATCCTATGTGATTATCAAAAATTGGAAATAATCTCTCAATTGAGAGGAATTGCGACCCGGTTTCAACGCATCATTGGAATTAAATTTCTGCGATCAATAGGACATCAACCAGATCACGGATACCAAAATGAAATTTGCTCAGATTCTCGCTACCGCAGGTATTATTCAGGCAGCCCTCTTCACTGGTGCAATGGCTGGAGAAAATCTCGACGCCATCAAGTCGGCTGGCGTTTTGAAGATCGGCACCGAAGGCACGTATGCGCCGTTTACCTACCATGACAAGGAAAACAAACTTGTCGGTTTCGATGTGGAAATTGGTGAGGCTGTTGCCGCCAAGCTCGGCGTAAAGCCGGAATTCGTGGAAGGCAAATGGGATGGCCTCATCGCAGGTCTTGATGCCAAGCGCTATGATGCTGTTATCAATCAGGTAGGCATTACCGAAGAACGCCAGAAGAAGTTCAACTTCTCCAATCCCTATATCGTTTCGAAAGTCGTTCTGATCGTCAATGACAAGGACGACACGATCAAGGATTTTGCCGACCTCAAGGGTAAGAAGTCCGCGCAATCGCTGACCAGCAACTATGGCAAGCTTGCGAAGGAAGCTGGGGCCGAGCTCGTTGCAACCGATGGCTTCGACCAGTCAATCCAGCTCGTTCTGGCGGGCCGTGCCGACGCAACGCTCAATGACAGCCTTTCTTTCCTCGACTTCAAAAAGCATCAGCCGAAGGCACCGGTAAAAATTGTGGCCGAGAAGGAGAATGCAGACGCTTCGGGCATCATTGTCCGTAAAGGCGACGACGATCTCGTAGCAGCCATCAACAAGGCTCTCGACGAAATCAAAGCTGACGGCATCTACGACAAGATTTCGCAGAAATATTTCGGCCAGGACGTCTCCAAGTAAGCGTTGTAACGGGTTCATGCGCGAAGCCGGAAGCTACTTCCGGCTTCGTTTTATTGTGATTTTAAAAAACTATTCCAAAGACATGAATGCCAGACTGTATAAGATAAGAGCGTACAGCTTCATTTCAGTCTGACTTCCAAGTATTGATGAGGAGCCGAAAAACGTGCCCGATTGGCTTCAACTGATGTTGGAATCCCTGCCCACTCTTCTGTGGGCTGGTTTGATCTTCACCATTCCCCTTACCCTTTTGTCCTTTGCTTTCGGCCTGACATTGGGATTGCTAACCGCACTTGTGCGATTGTTTGCACCACTCTGGCTTTCGTCCGTCGCCCGCTTTTATGTCTGGATATTCCGCGGCACACCTCTCCTCGTACAGTTGTTCGTGATCTTTTACGGTCTGCCAAGCGCAGGCATCTATCTTGATGCATTTCCAGCAGCCGTGATTGGTTTCTCTCTCAGCGTCGGCGCATACAGTTCTGAGATTATCCGGGCTGTCATATCCGCCGTTCCGAAAGGTCAATGGGAAGCCGCATACTCCATCGGTATGAGCTGGCGTCAGGCGCTTGCACGCACAGTCCTGCCTCAGGCAACCCGGACTGCGGTGCCGCCGCTCTCTAATTCCTTTATTTCTCTGGTAAAGGACACATCGCTCGCTGCCGCGATCACAGTGCCTGAACTTTTCCAGTCGGCACAACGTATCGTCGCGACCACTTACGAACCTCTCATCCTCTACATCGAAGCAGCCCTGATCTATCTGGTGATGAGTTCCGTTCTTTCCGCCCTGCAAGTGCGGCTTGAACGGCGCTTCGGACGCTATGGCGGCACACTGGAGACAAACGCATGATCGAGCTTCGACACATCGTAAAGCGCTTTGACGACGCTGTTATTCTCAACGATATCAATGTTGCGATAGCAGAAGGCACAGTGACAGCACTGGTTGGTCCATCCGGTGGCGGCAAGAGCACGTTGTTGCGGTGCATAAACCTGCTTGAGATTCCGACGTCGGGCACTCTTATTCTGGGTGGTCAGAGCCTGAGCTTCGAACCTGACCGCAAGCCGAGCTGGCAAGCGATCCAGTCAATCCGCCGTCAGACGGGCATGGTGTTTCAGAACTTCCAGCTCTTTCCTCATCAGACAGCTATCCAGAATGTGATGGAAGGCCTTGTTACGGTTCTAAAATGGCCAAAAGACAAAGCAAAAGAACGTGCGATGGAGCTGCTTACCAAAGTGGGCATGGCGCATAAAGCAGATGCTTGGCCTTCAACGCTCTCTGGCGGACAGCAACAGCGTATCGCAATTGCACGTGCACTGGCTCCGTCACCGCGTGTGCTCTTGTGCGATGAGCCCACCTCGGCACTTGATCCCGAGCTTGCATCTGAAGTCGTTGATGTTTTGAGCAAGCTCGCCAAGGAAGGCACGACCATGGTGATTGCTACGCATGACCTACGGCTTGCATCCAAGATTGCAAAAAATGTCGTCTTTCTCGAGTCGGGCAGTATCGTCGAAACCGGAACTGCACACGAGATTTTCACAAAGCCCAAGCAAGAGCGCACCAAACAATTCGTTGCGACAATCAACGCTGCCCATACTTACGACATCTAGGCCTAGATATATCGACTCAGTAAGGGCTTTCGCCACCAGCGAAAGCCCCCGGGCGCGCCGTTGCCTCAAATTTCATACGTGCATTCAAAAATTTCCGGCGGCTCCCCACAGCCTGCCCCTTGGTAAAACAGAAAACCACTGTTACATTATGCACAACGTAGAAATTGAAGCGCCTTGCTTGCGTCCTGACAGGTTCGCGCGGCGCCATAAGGACAAGAACCTTGAAGAACCCCGACGAGCGCACCGCCGAAATGGTGCA